>Ga0160441_100066_pt1 | contig 137558 bp, 117 predicted proteins | sample HID1971K_E1MG_FD_108260 | JGI IMG/M metagenome (GOLD analysis project Ga0160441, IMG submission 108260) | Enriched millipede-associated microbial communities from UW Madison campus, WI, USA - HID1971K_E1 MG | ecosystem: Host-associated > Arthropoda: Insects > Digestive system > Unclassified ... | reverse complement strand
GCCCGTTATGGCTTTCAGTAGTGGTAACAGCGGCGGCCCCATGGCCGACATCAACGTTACGCCCCTCGTGGACGTGATGCTGGTGCTGCTGATCATCTTCATCATCACGGCGCCCCTGATGTCGCATAAGGTCAAGGTCGACCTGCCTGAGGCCAACCTGGTGCAGAAGCCGGAAGATGCGGCTGATCGCAAGGGCCCCATCACCCTGGCGGTGAAGGAAGACGGCTCGATTTACTGGAACGACGAAGAGATCGACAAGCAGACTCTCGAGTCGCGCCTGGCGACCGCCGCCCAGCAGACCCCCCAGCCCCCGCTCAATCTGCGTGGTGACCGCACCACCAAGATGCGCGTCATCAACGAGATGACGAAGGTCGCGCAGGAGCAGGGCATGCTCGACGTTGGCTTCGTGGCCACCAAAGAGAAGGGGCAGTAAGCCATGGCATTCAGTTCTGGTGGTGGCAAGGGCCCAATGGCCGACATCAACGTTACGCCCCTCGTGGACGTGATGCTGGTGCTGTTGATCATCTTCATCGTTACCGCGCCGATCATGACGTACCCGATCGCCGTGGACCTGCCGCAGCGCGTGCTCAACCCACCGCCGCAGCTGGTCGAACCGCCGCCGCCGATCGAGCTGCGGATCGACGCCAGCAACCAGGTGTTCTGGAACAACAGCCCGGTTGCAACGGCTGAGCTCCAGCAGCGTATGGAACAGGAAGTGCAGCGTGACCCGACCAACCAGCCCGAGCTGCGCATCGACGCCAGCCCGGACTCCGAGTACGACGTGATGGCCAAGGTTCTGGCCGCCGCGAAGAACGCGCAGATGAAGAAGATCGGGTTCCAGCAGCAGCAGTAAGACGCAACACCAAGTCATGACGCGACTGGAAAGCGCCCCTGGAAACAGGGGCGCTTTTTTTGTTGGCGCGTTCGGCCATTGACATCAATCCGGGGCCGTTCCACCATGGTTACGCGCAAGCAACACATAGCCGAGCCATTGCGCATCCCACCTGGTCACCAGGTCCCGGCCGGCCCGGGTATATCCAAGGGAATCGGACTCACGGAGCCTCGCCCAGCATCGCTGGCCGGGGCTTTCGTTCTTGAGGCGCCTCCAGTACATCCGCGAATCGTCTTGGATCGGGTTCATCGTCCTGCTTTGCGCGTCCCCGCAGGATCTCTCCCAATAAAAGATTGAAGGAATAGCGTCCCTTGCCGGGATGCGGCTTGCGCGGATCAAGCGGATACGCGGATTGCACCAGCAGCAGCACACTGTTCGAGCCGTGCCGCTTCCACCGTTTAAGATTGAAGAAGACGCCATAGCGTTCGCCGCTGTCCAGCCGCACGGCAACATAGTTGTCCGCTGCGGTGCGCTCGCAGGATTGTCGCCCTTCGATCACGTGGCGAATGATCTCCGGAAGCCGCTTCGACAACGTGTATCGAACACCATCAAATGCGCGGCACTCGCGATTGTCGGAAATCATGTCGTCATCAGCGCCACGACGCTGCACAGAGAAGCAATGAAGCCCAAAGCCGACGTACAGGACGACCTCCCGGCCGGGGTGCCCCTTAGCGGCAAGCAGGGCGTAGTTGAGACGAAAGGGATGCAGGTGATTCAAGGGGAAGGCCTTGCCCTGCCTGTCCCTGTGGGGCATCCAGCGGATTAGACCGCCTGACCAGTTGACCGCCATCCCTTGCTCCATGACACCCCGTTGTGCGTCAAGAGACTCGGGCTACAGGCGCCCCGACTTCAAGGCCAAAACAGTCACGCATGCGTCGGACACCCGCGTCCGGCTATGATCCGCGGATGCTTGCCACCTACCCCGCGCTTGCCGACTGGCTCCACTGGCTGGATGCCTTTCCGCACCTGCGCCCGCTGCTCATCGCCGCCTACGTGCTGTACCTGCTGTGGTTGATCGGCTGGATCATGCTGCAGAAGCGCGAGCCGGTGGCCACGCTCAGCTGGATCCTTTCGCTGGCCGCCCTGCCCTACCTGGGCCTGTTCGTGTACTACCTGCTCGGGCCGCAGAAGGTGAAAAGGCAGCGCCTGCGCCGTGGCCGCGCGCGTTCCGGCATGGAGCACTACAGCAGCGTGTGCCCGCCCGACGCGGACTGCACCGAACTGGCGAAGATCGCCCAGGCCACCACCGGCCTGGCGCCCAGCTCGGCGACCGAAGTGGAGTGGCTGGTGGACGGCGCGCAGACCTATGCCGCGCTGTTGAAGGCCGTGGCCCAGGCGCGCGACCACCTGCACGTCGAGTACTACATCTTCAATCCCGACCACGCCGGTACCGCGCTGCGCGACGCCCTGGTCGAACGCGCCAAGGCCGGGGTGCGCGTGCGCCTTCTGCTGGACGCGGTGGGCTCCTCCGGCATCCGCACGCGGTTCCTCAAGCCGCTGCGTGATGCGGGCGCCGAAGTGGCCTGGTTCCACCCACGCCAGCTGCTCAAACCGTTCAAGCGGCCGTGGATGAACATGCGCACCCACCGCAAGCTGGTGGTGATCGATGGCCGCGTCGCCTTCACCGGTGGCATCAACATCACCGACGAAGAAGACGAAAGCCGCCGGCCCGATGCCTACCGCGACCTGCACATGCGCCTGACCGGCCACGTGGTGCGCAGCCTGCAGCTGGTGTTCGTCGAAGACTGGATCTACGCCACCGGCGAGCCGAAGGAGCGCTTCAACATCGCCCAGCTGTGGCCCACCGACATGCCGGGCCGCCAGGACGGCGCCATCAACGCCCAGGTGCTGGTATCAGGCCCGGACTCGGGCTGGGAAACCATCCACCGCCTGCAGGTGGCCGCCATCCACGAAGCGCGCGAGCGCGTGTGGCTGGTCACGCCCTACTTCGTGCCGGGCGAAGCCGCGCGCATGGCGCTCACCTCGGCCGCACTGGGCGGGCTGGACGTGCGCCTGCTGGTACCGAAGATGAGCGATTCCTGGTTCGTCACCCAGGCCGCGCGCTCCTACTTCGACGAGCTGCTGCAGGCCGGGGTGAAGATCTACGAGTACGGGCCGCGCATGCTGCACACCAAGGCGTTCATCGCCGACCACGACATCTGCATCGCCGGCAGCGCCAATTTCGACCACCGCAGCTTCCGCCTCAACTTCGAACTGTCGATGATGATCAGCAGCGCCGAGTGCGTAGCGGAACTGGAGAAAATCCTCGTCGCGGAATTCGCCGCTTCCACGCCCGTGCGCAACGACCGCCAGCGCTCGCTGTGGCTGCACCGGGTCCCCGAGGCATTCGCCCGCCTGGCCTCCCCGCTGCTCTAGCCACCACGTGGAACCGTCCCCACCCCGGCGCTACACTGCGCAGGTCAACGGGGAGAATGACAATGTATTGGCTGTTCCTGCTGCTGTCGCTGGGCTGTTTCACCTTTGCCATCAAGACACCGTCCACCGGCATGATGATGCTCTGGCTGGCCGGCGCACTGGTGTTCCTGCTGGCCTGGATCCGCGGCCGCTACCTGGCCAGCTTTGGCGGCAGCCAGCGGGATGCGGCCGGGTCGCACGACATCTACAACGCGATCGACCCTGCCGAGCTGCGCCGGCTGCGCGAGCAGGCGCAGGCCCGCCGTGACGCCGACCGCGACCCGAATGACCTTCCCCCGAGCCTATGACCCACCTCAGCGTCAACGTGAACAAGATCGCCGTCCTGCGCAATTCGCGCGGCGGCCAGGACCCTGATGTACTGCAGGCGGCCACCGCCTGCCTGGACGCCGGTGCCCACGGCATCACCGTGCACCCACGCCCGGATCGTCGGCATATCCACGCCGAGGACGTGCTCACCCTCTCGGCGCTGACCACCGCGCGCGGCGTGGAGTTCAACATCGAAGGCAACCCGTTCGCCCCACCGCGCCTGGGTTACCCGGGCCTGCTGCCGCTCTGCGCGCAGACCCGCCCCGCCCAGGCCACCCTGGTGCCCGACAGCGACGGCCAGCTCACCTCCGACCACGGCTTCGATTTCAGCCGCGATGCCGACCGGCTGGGCCCGTTGATCGCCGAACTCAAAAGTTACGGCTGCCGGGTCAGCCTGTTCGTGGACGCCGGCAACCCGGACCTGGCCCAGGCCGCCGAGATTGGCGCCGACCGCATCGAGCTCTACACCGGTCCCTATGCTGAGGCGCATGCCGCAGGCGACGCCACCGTCATGCTCGCCCTGTTCGCCGACGCCGCCCGCCGTGCCCAGGCCGCCGGCCTCGGGGTCAACGCCGGCCACGATCTCTCCCAGGACAACCTCCGGGATTTCCTGCAAACGGTCCCGAACGTCCTCGAAGTCTCGATCGGCCACGCGCTGATCAGCGAAGCCCTGTACGCCGGGCTGGAGGCGACGGTAAAGGGCTACCTCGCCCTCCTTTGATGGATCCCGCGCAAACCGCGGCTCCGGGCCCTGCCTGGATGCTCTTCGCTGGGACCCAAGTGCGCTGAAGAATCCCCTGTGGATAACCCTGGGGAACAAACCCCAACCATTCAGCCCAAACCCAACAGGGGCGCGGATGGTGCTTCCCTACGACCCTGTGGTTAGTAATACTGCTAACCCATGCGCACCCCTCCGCACTCCGCCACGCTCCACCTCACGTCTCAGCCCGTGAGACGTCTCGCCGGTAGCCTCTGAAGATGGGCATCGCAATCAAAGGCCGTGGTTCCACCACGCACCTCGCCGGACGTTTCGAAGTCACGGTCAGCGAAGCCATGGACGACGGTTGGGAACCGGAAACCAGCGAAGAATTCGCCACCCCGCGCCTGCGCACCGAAGTGCGCGCCGAAACCGCGCGGAGCATCATCAGCCGCAACAAATCCCCCGATGTAGGTTTCAGCCAATCGGTGAATCCCTACCGCGGCTGCGAGCACGGCTGCTCGTACTGCTTCGCGCGCCCCTCGCACGCCTTCCTCAATCTGTCTCCCGGCCTGGACTTCGAAACCAAGCTGTTTGCCAAGACCAACGCGCCGCAGCTGCTGCGCAAGGAACTCTCGCGGCCCGCCTACACCCCGCAGCCGATCGCCCTGGGCATCAACACCGACGCCTACCAGCCGATAGAACGCAAGCTCAAACTCACCCGCCAGCTGATCGAGGTGATGCTGGAAACCCAGCACCCGTTCTCGCTCATTACCAAGAACGCCCTCGTCGAGCGCGACATCGACCTGCTCGCCCCACTGGCGGAAAAGAACCTGGTCAGCGTGCATTTCTCGGTGACCTCGCTGGACCCGCACCTGTCGGCCCGCCTTGAGCCGCGCGCATCGGCCCCGCACGCGCGCCTGCGTGCCATGCGTCGCCTGCACGACGCCGGCATCCCCGTTGGCGTGATGGTGGCCCCGGTGATTCCCTGGATCAACGATTCCGAGCTGGAAGCGGTGCTCGAAGCATCACGCGACGCCGGCGCCAGCACCGCCGGCTACGTGCTGCTGCGCCTGCCACTCGAAGTGGCCCCGCTGTTCCGCGACTGGCTCGATACGCATCACCCGGACCGCGCCGCGCACGTGATGAGCACCATCAACCAGCTGCGCGGTGGCAAGGACTACAACAGCGAGTTCGGCACCCGCATGCGCGGCGAAGGCGTCTACGCCGACCTGCTCTCCAGCCGTTTCAAGCTTGCCCGCAAGCGCCTGGGCTTCGACGCGCAGAACAGCCATTGGCCGAAGCTGGACTGCACGAAGTTTGCTCGGCCGCTGCCGCCGTGTGAGGATTCTCCGCAGGGTTCGTTGTTCTGAACACTTGAACTTGGGAAAGCCACGAAGCAGATCAACTGGACTTACCGCCCGCAACTGGCGGCGCAAACCAAGCCGTTTGTCTTCGCCGGAGCATACCCGAACAGTGCGGGCACTGCTTGACGCCGAGCCTTTCAAACTCGGCGTAAACCTCAGCAACGCTGCGGCCGGTCCCCGCATAACAGACTGTGTCTGGAGTGGCCGATAATCCACAGCGTTGATGACAGTGTTCGCAGATCACATCCTCAAAACTCACCCTGTACAAGTGACCCTCAACACATAGCAATGGAATGGACCACCATCTTCCGTGCAGCAGGACAAGTCCAAGTCTGATCGCCTCATAGCGGAAATACTTCTCGACGAAAGCCCTTGCATTGTCAGGGCTGGTCATTCGAATACCGCCCAAGTGTCCATCGTCCAGAATGGCCTTCCAGCCCTCCAGGCTTGGAATAAAGACCTGCTGGCCGTGCTGGTACAGCATACGAACATGAGCACCATCAACGTCCATGCGTTCGGGTATCCAGTTGTCGGACATCAATTGTCGGGCGGTAGGGCACCACGCCTAACGTCACTGGCACGTTACCAGAAGCACCGCGGGGCCAGGGGTTGGGGCTGATGGCTTGCGTCTACCTCATACTTGGCGGCGCTGCCCTTATGCTTGGCCTTGGCAGGAGAAAACAATATCAACGGAGCGCGTGATGGACATCGAGAGCTACCTCGCACTCATGCACTTCCACCCCAAGTGGAAAGAGTACGGGCTGGTACCGGCGGACCAGCTGCAACTGCTGATGGAGAGCTACGAACCTGGCATGGAGGATGCTTCCGAACACGACCGCAATGGCGTCTTCCATTGGTGGCTGAAGCAGTCTCCATCGAAGGACGTGCTGGTGAAGCTGGTCGAGCTCTCCTACCTGGACGCTGACCAGCTGATGGCCGACGACGTCAGAAGACACATCACCACGAGTAAGCGCTTTGACAGAGAAGTCGCGCAAGCCATCGCCCACGGCGCCATCAGAGAGCGTTGAGCTGGGTGCGGCGCGCCCGGGAAAGCAGGATGTCCGTACGCGCCCGCAGCCGCTCCGGATGTTGGGCATAGAGGCCAGGTGCCCATGTGTAGGCAACCACCATCGCAGCCTCTTCGTCCGACAGCGCATCCAATGGCTTGGTGAACAAGCGCTGCGAAAGGGAGTTCAACCCCTGCCCCTTTCCGTTGTAGGCAAGGCTCGCATAGAGTCCCAACACCTCATCCTGTGACAGGTGCAGGGAGACAAGCCGCTCCCACAGGAAGCTCCGCACGTGCCAGTCAAGCATGCCTCTGCGGGGCAGCCAACGGGAGTGCAACTGACGCGCCACCACGGCGGACGGCAACGCGCCATCATGCTGTGCGCGGATGTAGGCGCGAACCTTTGCAGGCGGCGAACGATCCAGCGGATCTGCATTCTCCAGGACGGTTCGCATGTGATCACGATGCGGCCAGAACACCAATGCGTCATAGATCAGGAATGCCACGGCGGGCGCCAGCATCAAGGTGCACACCAAGGCGATCAGTACTTTTGCGCGGCGCTTCATGTGCCCTCCTATCCCTGAATGACAGATCCATGGCCTGGCTGTACAACCTCGCCACCGCGACCGCCAGACAGCATATCGCCCTGGCGCCCGCCCGCGCATGCAGGAAGTGAAGACGCAGGTCTCACCGATTTCACCTGCCTTCGCGCAGCCTCTGGGTGCCAGCTGCACATGCAGCATCCAGACGGAGCGAAGTACCAATGAACACCCGAGTTGATTACCCTGATCGAGGCGCCCTCGGGCCCGACATCGCCGTTGTGACTGAAACATCCGTCATCGAACCCGCGCCCGAAAGCGCGGTGTCATGGGGCGCGATCCTGGCCGGTGCCGTCGCCGCCGCCGCGCTGTCGTTGGTCCTGCTGATCCTCGGCGTGGGGCTGGGCCTTTCCTCGGTATCGCCGTGGGCATTTGATGGCGTCTCGAAGGAAACCTTCGGCTGGGGCAGCATCGTCTGGCTGACCTTCACCGCGCTCGCTGCCTCCGGCTTGGGCGGCTATCTGGCCGGCCGCCTGCGCACCAAGTGGACTCGCCTGCACGGCGACGAAACCTACTTCCGCGACACCGCTCACGGCTTCGTCTCCTGGGCCGTCGCCACCCTTCTCACCGCCGGCCTGCTGACCTCGGCCATTGGCGGCGTGCTCGGCACCGGCGTCAAAGCTGTCGGCGCAACTGCAGGTGCTGCAGCATCCACCGCCGGTGTTGCCGCCGCGGGTGCCGGCACCGCCGTCGCGGGGTCGGACCAGGGCGACCTGAACTACTGGGTCGACTCGCTGTTCCGCAGTGGCAGCATGCCCGCACCCATGCCCGGCCAGACGCCCGCTGATCCGGCCGCACCGGTCGATCCGTCGGCGATGGTTCCCGCGGTGGGTCCTGCAAACGCTGCACCGCCGCGCCCGTTGCCGCCGCAGGGCCCGCGACCGGGCGGCGATCGCCGTGAAGTGCGTGCCGAGGTGAACCGCATCATCGTCACCAGCCTGCAGTCCGAAGGCCTCAACCCGGCAGACAAGCAGTACCTGGCGCAGGTGATTGCCCGCGAGACCGGCATGAGCCAGGCCGAGGCCGAGGCCCGGGTTACCGAAACCCAGACCCGCATGCGTGCTGCACTGGAAGAAGCCAAGAACACCGCCAAGCAGGTGGCCGACGATGCGCGCAAGGCTACCGCCTACGCGGCACTGTGGCTGTTCATCACCCTGTTGATCGGCGCCTTCTTCGCCAGCCTCAGTGCCACCTGGGGCGGCCGTCGCCGCGACCTGTAACTTCCCAATCGAACAAGGAGACTTCCCATGAAGACCCTGCTGCTCTGGGCACTCGGCGTACCGATCCCGCTGTTGATCCTCTACGCGATTTTCTTCTGAGCATCGCAACCCTGTAGACCATCAGGCCGCCCATTGGGCGGCCTGATGCGTTGCACAGTAAACTTGCTGTGGAAGTAGAACCCTGCAGCGCAAATGGAATGCCTCATGACCAATACCCAAGGGAAGCCGCATCAGCGCGGCGCAACCATCAAGATCCTTACCACCCTGCTTGTTGGCGCCTTGTTCGCTCCGGCAGCGCAGGCGTTCGATGCGGCGCAATGGCAGGCCATAGCACCCGCGATCCAGGCAGCTGTTGAATGCCGCGCAAAGCCCGATACCGCTGCTACGGCCTGGAAGGCGCTGCCCCGCGACGAATCCGGCGCCATTGAGGCAATCAAGCCACCTGTGCCATTCACGGTGTTCGGTCTACCGGTGCAGGAAGTGTCCATCTTCATCGACGCGGACGGCGAACTGGGTGAGAGTTACACCGCAACCCTGGGTGCCAGCGCAGCGGCGGTGCGCAAAGCTGCAAAACTCAGCACGGCGGGTGGGCGCACGACTACGATGGGGGAGCTCATGCTAGGCGAGGGCGCAGCGCCGCAGCTGACCTGCACGGTTGCGGGCACGTACGATGAAAGCGATTATCAGGAAAACTGACCGATCTGCCGGGCTCAACTACTCGCCATCCCGCCCGGCAAGCTTCATGACCCAGCCAGGCACCGTGGGCTCGCCCGCGTAGAAGGATTTCGGCACCTTTTCGGCCATCGCCCAGCGCTGGATCCAGCTCATGCCGCTGCCGCCGTTGTAGCCGTCGGCGTGCTGGTAGGCAGGATCCTGCAGCGCAGCGTCCAGCGAGATGAAGCGGTAGCCGCGCCGACGGGTGGCGGCTACCAGCTCGCCTACAGAATCGGCATTGAGCGCATTGGCATGCATCAGCCAGACCTGTGCCGGCAGCCGGCCGAGTAGTTCCTGCGAGCGTTGTTCGTAGTAGTCGAGCTTGTTGAGCATGTACGGAACGTAGCCACGGCGCAGCTGCTGCATCAGCGCATCCCGCTTGGCCGGATCGCTTTCGGTGTCGCGCACGTGGTCGTACGCAAAGGCCCAGATCCATTCGCTGTTGTCGATCGTGACCGGGGCGATCTCATAGCCGTGCTGCTTCAGGAACGCGCCAAGTTCAGCGCGCACCTCCGGCGACTGCCCGGCATGCAGGTACGGATGCCGGAACCAGCGCGGCACCTGCCCGGTTTCGGCCAGCAGCGGGCGCAGGGTGGCTTCACCGCGCAGGATGTCCTGCTCGTAGGCGTCCAGCGGCATCGCATGCAGGTCGACGTGCCCGAAAGTGTGGTTGCCCAGCTCGAACCCGGCATCACGCCAGTCGCGCAGCATCTGCACGCGCGTGGGCTGCACCTGGCCGCCGACCTCAAGCTTGGCTTCATTGACGAAGCCCACCACCGGCACGTTGGCCTGCTTCAGCGCGGCAAGCAACCTGGCGTGTTGGGCGACGAGCTCCGGCTCGGTACGTTCGCCCAGCCGCTGCCAGGGAAGATCGTCGATGGTCAGCGCGATGCGCCGATCCGGCTCGTCCGCATGGGCGATACCCGAAATGCACGCGAGCGCCAGAACGACACACCAAGCCCATCCATTTCGCACCCGCAGCTCCCATCGTGACACCCAATCCAGCATAGCGCCGTCGCCGGTCACCCTCAAACGCTGGGCCCAGGCTTGCCGCGGGTACAGGACAGGGTAGGAAGTCAGAGGTTTCTGATACAACGAACCTGAGGAAGCAGGTAGCCTTCTGCATTCTCGCTCAGGTCGCGACGCGCCGGGTCTTACACGTTGAAGGAACCAACGATGACGAACGAAGAAGCTTCCGTTGAGGACTTCAACAGCAAGATCGCCCGCATGCGGAAGGACCTGGCTGCTCGAGGCGGTAGCCTGAGCCTGAGCTTGGCCGCTCCACCGCTTTGGAGAATCGCCTGGCGGTTGGGCTTGAAGTGGACACCGCCGTTGTTCCGGAGCTTCTGGGTCAATGCCCTGGCGTTCGGGAGCGTATGGGCCGTGGTGTGGCTGATCGCCTGGATGTACCTTCCGTTCCTTCCAATGCCCGATGGCGTAGCGGCCGTTGGAGCGGCACTATTCGGCGGATCGACCTTCGCGGTGGTGATGGCCGGCGTCGCGGATGTTCACCGCAAACGACTGCAACTTCCACCCTGGCGCAGATACTGATCCGAAATGGGCTGCACTTGGCGGTGAGCACTTCTGCAGCTCACGCCATCAGCCATACCCGGATCAGCGATACCAGCTTGTCGACGTCCAGCGGCTTGGCCACGTAGTCGTTCGCACCGGCCTGGATGCATTGCTGCTGGTCATCGGGCATCGCCTTGGCGGTGAGGGCGATGATCGGCAGCTTGCCGAAGCGCCCGTCCTGACGGATCTCACGGGTGGCGGTAAGGCCATCCTTGACCGGCATCATGATGTCCATCAGTACCAGTTCGATGGGCGACGGGCCGCCGACGGCCGCCGTCAGCACGTCAATGGCTTCCTGGCCGTTGCGCGCGATGGTGACCTTGCACCCGTGGGGCTCCAGCACGTTCATCAGCGCATAGATGTTGCGCACATCATCCTCGACCACCAGCACGCGGCGGCCTTCCAGCGCGGTGTCGCGGTGCTGCGCAGAACGGATCATGCCCTGCTGTGATTCGGGCAGGTCGCTCACTACCTTGTGCAGGAACAGCGTGACCTCATCGAGCAGGCGTTCGGGTGAGCGCGCGCCCTTGATGATGATCGAACTCGAGTACCGTCCCAGCCGCACCTCCTCGGCAGGGGACAGCACCCGGCCGGTGTAGACGATGATCGGCGGCAGCGCATGCGGGCTCTGCTCGCTGAGCAGCTCCAGCAGCTCGAAGCCGGAGGCATCGGGCAGGCTCAGGTCCAGCACCATGCAGTCGAATGTGTGCTGGGCCAGCGCCTGCAGGCACTCCGAGGCCGAGCGCGCGCCGATGGTTTCCACATCGGCCAGCGCCAGCAGCTGGCGCACTGCGTCCAGCTGCACATCGTCATCTTCCACCACCAGCACCAGGCGCGGCCGCTGCGACAGCCTGCGCTCCAGCGAGAGCAGCACGTTGCCCAGCTCCTCGCGGGTGGCCGGCTTGCCGAGATAGCCCACCGCACCCAGCGCCAGCGCCTTGCGCGAATGGTCCGTCGCCGACACCACATGGATGGGAATGTGCCGCGTGCGGATGTCGTGCTTGAGCACGTCCAGCACCGACAGGCCGGATTGGTCGGGCAGGCCGATGTCCAGCACGATGGCGTGCGGAAGCTCCGTGCGCGCGGCGGCCAGGGCCTCTGCCGCCGTCTGCGCCACCTGTGCACGGAAGCCCATCTCCACCGCCAGGTCGCTGACGATCTGGCCGAAGGCAGGGTCATCCTCGATGATCAGGATCAGGCCGCGGCCGTTGCTGCTGGCCTTGCTGCCTGGAGCGGCCAAGGGGCGCGCCTCCAGCGCCATGGCCACACCACCCGCTGCGAACGGCGCGCGTGCAGGCACCGGCGCCGGCAGTGCTTCAGACGCTGCCGGGCGCTCGGTGGTTGCCAGCCGTGTGGCCACCACCAACCGGAAGCAGCTGCCCTTGCCGGGCTCGCTTTCCACAGTGATGTCGCCGCCCAGCAGGCGTGCAAGTTCCTGGGAAATGGACAGCCCCAGGCCCGTGCCGCCATAGCGCCGGCTGATCGAACCATCGGCCTGCTGGAAGGCATCGAAAATGCGCGCCTGCTGCTCCGGCGCAATGCCGATGCCGCTGTCGGTCACTGCGAACGCCACCTTGCCGTTCCCGGCCGACGAAACCGACACCGTGACCCCGCCGGTTTCGGTGAACTTCAGTGCGTTCGACAGCAGGTTCTTCAGGATCTGCTCGATGCGCTGGCGATCGGATTCGATCACCACGGGGCAGTCGGCCGTCATCGACACGTCCAGCGTCAGGCCCTTCTCGCTGGCTACCGGTCCCAGCAGCGCCGAGATATCGGTCAACAGCTTTTCCACGCCGAAGCGTTCGGCGTGTACTTCAATGTGCCCGGCCTCGATCTTGGACAGGTCCAGGATCTCGTTGATGAGGTTGAGCAGGTCGGTGCCGGACGAATGGATGGTGCGCGCGAACTTCACCTGCTCCGCGCTCAGGTTGCCGTCGCGGTTGTCGCCCAGCAGCTTGGAAAGAATGAGCGCGGAGTTCAGCGGCGTACGCAGCTCGTGCGACATGTTGGCCAGGAACTCGGACTTGTACTGGCTCGCGCGCTGCACCTTGTCCGCCTCGGCCACGATGGCCGCGTTGGCCCGCGCCAGCTTGTCGCGCTCGTTTTCCAACTGCTGCGACTGGTCGAACAGCTGGTTGTTGGTCTGCTCCAGCTCGGCCTGCTGCTCTTCCAGCTCGTGCTGGGAGCCGCGCAGCGCCCGGCTCTGCTCCTCCAGTTCCTCGTTGGAAACCCGCAGTTCCTCGCTCTGCACCTGCAGGGCTTCGGTCTGCCGCTGGGTCTGTGCCAACAGCTCGGAAAGCTTGGCGCGGTAGGCCGCTGACCGCAGCGCTACCGCCATGTCGCCGGATGCCAGCTGGAGAAGCTCCACCACTTCGCTTGGCACCGCGCTGAAGAAGCCCAGCTCGATCACCCCGCTCACCTCACCCTCGTGGATGCTGGGAGCGATGACCAGGTGGCGCGGCTGTGCCTGCCCCAACCCGGAGCCGACCGTGAAGTAGCCCTGCGGCACGTCCGACACCACCAGCACGCGCTTCTCGTCCACCGCGCGGCCGAGCAGGCTGCCGCTGTCGCGCAGCTGGTCGGTGCCGTCCGGAGCGGAGGCGGTGCCCACCGCACCGATCTGCCGGAAGCCGTTGTCCTCCGGCACGAACAACATGCCGGCCTGTGCGCCGGTGAAGCCGGCCAGGAAGCCCAGGCTGGCCCGCGCCAGCGAACCGCTGTCCAGGTCGCCACCGGTGGCGGTGGTGAGCTCCAGCCGACCCCGCTGCAGCCACGCATCGCGCTCGCGGGCGCGGGTATGGCGGCGCAGCAGGATGGCGATGAAGATCGTCAGCAGGATGCCCAGCACCGCGCTGGCCGCGCCGGAGCTCAGCGCCGCGTTGTAGGCCGATTCCATCTCTTCAAGACGCTTGGCGCGCTTGTCCAGTTCGATGGCCCCCATTGAGGCCAGGCGCGCACGGATGTCATCCATGGCTGCCTTGCCGCGGTTGGAACCGACCACCTCCAGGGTGGGCTCCAAGCCTTGGGTGCGCCGCACCTCGATGGTTTCATGCAGTTCGTCCAGCTTGTCCTGGACCCGCCGTGCCAGCAGCTTGAGCCGGTCGACCTGGGCCGGGTCATCGGCCAAGGACCTTTCCACTGTCTCCAGCCGGGTGCTGGCTACCCCCAGGGCGGTGCGATAGGGCTCCAGGTAGCTGTCATCGCCAGTGAGCAGATAACCGCGCTGGCCGGTCTCGGCGTCCTGCACTGCGGAGAGCACATCGCCCAGCGCGGTCATCGTCTCCTGGGAGCGGATCACCAGCGCGTTGCCCTCGCGGATGGTGTGGATGTTCTTGCCGGCCAGGAACCCGCTGCCGAGGAAGAACAGCATGACCGCCAGCAGGGGCCAAAGCGTGCGGAAGCCGGTTCCGGCCTGGGTGGCAACGCGGGGTTTGGGCGTGGTGGGCATGGGTTGGCAGGTGGGTGGGTGCAACCCATCAGATTATCACGCGCGCAGGCTGTGGAACCCTTGCCGGATCGCTTGTCAGCCTGTGCCGTCTGCTGGATGGTGAACTCCATCCTCCACGGGAACGTTGGGTATGGCGAAGGGGTTGATACCTTCCAGGCACCCGACGTTGAACCCGTACTGATGAGGGTTCGAGCGGCGCTGGTGGTGGGTATAGATCCCGCAGATGCCGCAGAAGTAGTGCTTGGCCGTGTGGGTGTTGAACTCGTAGCGCTTGAGGTGCTCTGCCCCCTTCACGACACGAAGCCCGGAGAGAGGGACCGAAGCCACCACCGCGCCTTTGCGCCGGCAGATCGAGCAGTCACACCGGCGTGGGCTCTCGATACCGTTGGGAAGATCAAGCTCCAGCTCCACGGCGCAGCAGTGGCACGTGGCGCGGTGCTTGGGTTGTATGGGGACGCCGCCGACTTCCTTGAGCATGTTCAGTTTACCTTCGCTCTAACCAAATCCAATCTGGTGCGCGGACCGAATCCACGTCGTATCCACTGGGCCATTGAACCCCACCACGGCATCCACTCCGCAACGCGGGCATAGCGCGGTCTGATCCTGATCATCGCCATCGCACCATTCTTCGATGGCACTGGGCGGAAATTCCGAGAAGCAGTAGTAGCAGGCCGCCACATCGCTTGCGAGCAACTTCTCGCGGTGCAAGGTTGAATCGCAGGTTCTTCCCACTGCCCTACTCCTCAGGTTCAGACCGGATTGCTTACCCGGCGAAGGTTAGCACCGCCAAAGGGCCACGCCATCGGCAGCACCCGATGATCAGACGATGTGGTTTTCAACCGAACCAAGTGCCGCAGCGACTCGGTAAGAGGTCATAGCGTCGGTTGGAGCCTGTACCGGCTCCACGGAAAATCGCGCGCATGCGGGGCGAAGTACCGCGTTGGCAACTGCAGCCCAATGCGCAAGAGCCCATCGCGTAGTGCATCAGGTGCGGCCGGCGAGCTGCTTTCGGAAACATCTGTGCAAAGGACAGACTCCGCAGGCGAGTAAACCAGGGTGCATTCGAACTCCAGCTCTCCGGCCCACATCTCACACCTGTAGTGCAGGATGGGCTGTCCAACCTGCAGCGCCAGATGCGCGGTAGAGAGGCGACGCTGCTCTGGTATCTGTTCGTCGGCAGGCAAGTGCTCTGCCAGCACAGCCGTCGCAGTCACGCTTAGCAGATGCCTGGCCTGTTCTCCCTCCTCTCGCCACTCGCCAGCTCCTGCAGACGCTCCATCAGGCAGGCGAATGGCGAGGAGCCCGCCTTCCGGAAGGCCATGGGCTGCCTCCGGGCGATGCCACGGATAGCCGTCGAGGTCGGTGATGTGAAACGCATAGGGCGCAAGACTCGACCTACCGACAATCTCCACTGCATGCCTGCTGCCGGCAAGTAGGATCTTGTCTGCGGACCAGGTCATTCGGTGCACCATTCAATGCAATGAGGCGCCGCAAGCCCGCCTGGTCGCTCACATCGCATACTGCGCCACGCCATTGCCGAACGACCAGTTCTCGCGCTTCACCTCCACCAGGTTGATGAAGACATCCTCAAGGCGAATGCCCACCGCGTCGTGCAGGCCATGGGCGATGGCGCTGTAAAAGGCTTTCTTCTGCTCCAGCGTGCGGCCCTCGTTCCAGGTGACCTGGATGCAGATGAAGTCATCGGTGCGCGCAATGCCCAGGTAGCCGGGGTCGTAGATGAGTCGATCCGGTTCGTGCTCCTGGATGATCTGGAAGCGATCGTCCTTGGGCACCCCGATGCTGAGCATGGCGTCATACACCACCTGGCCAACCTGCTGGCGGTAGGCGGCGGTCTTGCCTTTGCGGAGGTCAATGCGGGCCAGGGGCATGGCGGACTCCTCACGGATCTGTGTGCCTGGCAATGGAAGCACATGGGCGGGTGCGGTGCCACTACATGGCGCTGCGTGGGGCCCGCCCAGCCTCGGTCCTCAGCGGTCCTTTACTTGCGCGCGCCACGTGATGGGCTTGTCTGCCGCAGTGCCCTGGCCTTCGAACTGGCTGTCGTTCCACAGCGGCCTGACGGTGATCTGGCCGTGGACCACTTCGATACGAATATGGACACCCACTTCAAAGCCGAACCTGCGCAGCCAGGTGCCGCGCAGCATCACAAAGGGAACGGGGCCAACGTGGTCGCGGTCGCGCTCGGAGATCTGCGGAACCGCACGTACGTTGTTGATCTGGCTGTACTGCATCCACCGCTCGCGCGGGGCGCGTTGGTCTTCAGTCGGCTGGGCCGGGTCGCTCTTCATGGTTTGCCTCCAAACGGGGAATGGCCCTCGCCGGTGAGGGCGAGGGCGTCGGGAGGTCAAAAACCGTGCATAACCAGACGGCGGGCGTATTCCCCCGTGAAGGGTCTTGTATTAACCACCCTCCCGACATGGGGCATCCACTATTTTCGGTTATGCGGAGTTTTTGAGCTCCGGCACCCACCTTGCAGACCTCGCCCGCGCAACACAAAACGATTGTTTCTGTTGAATTTTCGATTTCAGTAGGCAGAGCCTACTGATTGACGCGTCCAGTCCGTTGCAGCATTCCGAATGCTGTTTCTGTGTGAACCACCCCACAGATCTCACCCACCCCCGTACAGCTTCTCCGCGCTCTGGAACAGGATCCAGCTTGTCGCAATGAACTTGTCCCCGCCCTGCGGCCGGTTGCCCCGGTGGGTGTGGGTGAATGCGGTAGGCGCAATCAGCAGGCTGCCGGTACGCGGGGCGATCTTCCGGTCCTGGAACAGGAACTCGGTTTCGCCGGCGTCGAACTCGTCGTTGAGGTAGAGCGTCCACAGCAGGTGCCGGTGCAGGGTCTCCGCACCGGGGTCGCGCGGGTACAGCTCGCAGTGCCAATAGGGGTAACCGCCCTCGCCCGCCGCGTACCACTGCAGGTTGATGGCGCCCGGGCGCAGGCACGTACGGGCCAGTTCGGACAGCGCGTTGTCGTCCATGCCGGGGAAATCTTCAGCCTTCAGGCGGCGCGCGGTGCCATCGTTGTCTTGAACCTGCAACATCAGCGGGGAGATCAACGCCTGTGGATAACGGCGTAGATAAGTCAAAACCCCGCTGAATACTGCCTGTTGCAGCTGGATTTCCACCTGGCGCCACTCGGGACGCCCACTTATGCGCAGATCCTTGCTGTGCTTGAGTTCCGGGAACACGCCGCTGCCTACTTCGCCAGGCTTCAGCTGTGCGCTGGCGCGCATCCGGGCCTGTATGGCGGCGCAGGTCTCAACGGGGATGGCGTTGTGGATTACTTCGATGAAGTCGAGCGGGGTATCGGCCGGCATGGGGTCATCCGTGGGCGTTTCAGCCCGATGGTGACCTGTGTTGGTGCAGGTGTCACCCCGTTGCCATGATTGGGAACGGGGTCACAAAGGGTCGCGCTACGTCAGGCCCGGGCGTCGTGCTCGCGGTGGTAGCGGGTGGCTTCGGCCACTTCGTTGCGCGAGCCGAGGAACACCGGCACGCGCTGGTGCAGGTGGTCGGGCTGGATGTCCAGGATGCGCTCGCGGCCGGTGGTGGCGGCGCCGCCGGCTTGTTCCACCAACAGGCCCATGGGGTTGGCTTCGTACATCAGGCGCAGCTTGCCGGCCTTGCTGGGGTCCTTCTTGTCCCACGGGTAGATGAAGATGCCGCCGCGGGTAAGGATGCGGTGCACGTCGGCCACCATGCTGGCGATCCAGCGCATGTTGAAGTTCTTGCCGCGCGCGCCTTCCTTGCCGGCCAGCAGGTCCTGCACGTAGCCCTGCATCGGGGCTTCCCAATGGCGCTGGTTGGACATGTTGATGGCAAATTCCTGGGTGTCCTCTGGAATGCGCATGTCACGCTGGGTGAGCACGAATTCGCCGGTTTCACGGTCCAGGGTGAACGAATGGGTGCCGTGGCCGGTGGTGAGCACCATCTGCGTGCTGGGGCCGTAGATGCAGTAGCCCGCCGCGATCTGGGCAGTGCCCGGCTGCAGGAAGCTCTCGTCGGTGGGCTGTTCGGTGCCCGCCGGGCTGCGCAGCACCGAGAAAATGGTACCGACCGAGACGTTCACGTCGATGTTGGAGCTGCCATCGAGGGGATCGAACAGCAGCAGGAAGTCGCCGCGCGGGTAGGTGTCCGGCACGGGCTGGCAGTGATCCATTTCCTCGGAGGCACAGGCCGCCAGGTGGCCGCCCCAGGCGTTGGCCTCGAGCAGGATCTCGTTGCTGATCACGTCGAGCTTCTTCTGCGCCTCGCCCTGGACGTTGCCGGTACCGGCGTCGCCGAGCACGCCGCCCAGCGCGCCCTTGCTGACCGCGATGGAGATGTTGGTGCAGGCGCGGCCAACCACTGCGATGAGCTGGCGCAGGTCGGCATTGATGCGGCCTGCGTGCTGCTCTTCAATCAGGTACCGGGTAAGCGACGTACGGGACATGGAATGGCTGCCAAAGACATTTCGGGGGCCGTATTGTGGCCCGTTCGGCAGGGCATTACGAGGCAACCGGGACACGTAACCGGTTTCAACCTGCCTGCACGAAAAGAAAAACGGCCGCACGTGGCGGCCGTCCTTCATTTCACCGTTGCAGCAGCTCAGCCCTTGGCGACGGTCGACACGGCCTTGGCCACGTACTCCAGGTTGCCCTGGTTCAGCGCGGCCACGCAGATGCGGCCGGTGCCGACGGCGTAGATGCCGTACTCGTCGCGCAGGCGGTCCACCTGCGCGCGGCTCAGGCCCGAATACGAGAACATGCCGGCCTGGTCGTTGATGAAGGCGAACTCCGGCGCACCGGCGGCCACCAGCTTGTCCACCAGGCCATGGCGCAGGGCGTGGATGCGCTCGCGCATCTCGGTCAGTTCCTGCTCCCACAGCTGGCGCAGCTCGGGGCTGGTCAGCACGCCGGCCACCAGGGCCGCGCCGTGGGTGGAGGGGCTGGAGTAGATGGTGCGGATGATGCGCTTGACCTGCGACTGCACGGCCTTGGCGGCGTTCGCATCCGGGGCCACCACCGACAGCGCGCCCACGCGTTCGCCATACAGCGAGAACGACTTGGAGTACGAGTTGGCGACCACGAAGCTGTCGATGCCGGCCTCGGCGATGATGCGCACGGCGGCGCCATCTTCGTCGATGCCCTTGTCGAAGCCCTGGTAGGCCATGTCGATGAACGGGAACAGCTGGCGTTCCTTCAGCAGCTCGGCCACCTGCTTCCACTGGGCCACGGTGAGGTCGGCGCCGGTGGGGTTGTGGCAGCAGGCGTGCAGCAGCACCACGGTGCCCGGCTGCAGCTTGTTCAGGTCAGCCAGCATGCCGGCGAAATCCACGCCGTGGGTGGCCGGGTCGAAGTAGGCGTACTCGACCACTTCAAAGCCAGCCGCGCCGAACACCGCGCGATGGTTTTCCCAGCTCGGGTTGCTGATGGCGATGGTGGCGTGCGGCAGCAGGCGGTGCAGCAGGTCCGCGCCCACGCGCAGGGCACCGCTGCCACCGATGGTCTGCGAGGTGGCCACGCGGCCGGCGGCCAGCAGCGGCGAATCTTTGCCGAAGACCAATTCGCGGGTGGCCTGGGTGTAGGCAGGCAGGCCGTCGATCGGCAGGTAGCCGCGCGGTTTGGCTTCGCCAGCCAGCTGCTGCTCGATCTGCTTCACGGCGCGAAGCAGCGGAATGCGGCCGCTTTCGTCGTAATAGATGCCCACGCCCAGGTTGACCTTGGTGGGGCGGCTGTCGGCGTTGTATGCCTCGGTCAGGCCCAGGATCGGGTCGCCCGGGACCAGTTCCACATTTGCAAAGAAGGACACGGCGGTACTCATTCGGATGACGGATGGGGGAGGTTGGCGCGAAACTACCTCATCGTAACAAAGCCTCGGCGTGGGCGCGGCAGCCGCCGTCACGCTTGGGACCGTACCCTGTCGTGCGGTGCCCATTTTTTGGAGATTCCCCTCTGCGCATGTTCCGTCCTACCCCCCTGGCGTACTGGTGTGCGCTGCTTTCGGCTACCGCCCTGCCGAACCTGGCACAGGCCCAGGCCGCCCCGGTTTCCGCTGCCCCGATCGAGCGGCTGCCCACGGTTCAGGTGCAGGCCGCACGGGGCCAGCAGGTGGCCGATGTGGATCTGCCGGCCTCGCTCAGCATGGTGTGGCTGGATGACGATGCCAACGGCACCCTGGCCCAGATCGCTGACGCATTGAGCGGGGTGCCCGGCGTGGTCGCGCGCGACCGCCAGAACCTGGCCCAGGACACCCAGCTTTCCATCCGTGGCTTCGGCGCGCGTTCCACCTTCGGGGTGCGCGGGGTGCGGGTGCTGGTGGACGGGGTGCCGGCCACCATGCCCGATGGGCAGGGTCAGCTCTCGCACGCCAGCATGCTTTCCGCCCAGCGCGTGGAGGTGCTGCGCGGGCCGTTCTCGGCGCTGTACGGGAACTCGTCCGGCGGCGTGGTGCAGGTGTGGAGCGCCGATGGCCAGGCCGGCGATCCGTGGCGGCTGCGGGTGGCTGGCGGCAGCGACGGCACGCTCAGCGCCGGGGCGCAGCTGCGCGGCGAGCAGGGCCCGGTGCGCTACAACGTGGCGGCCAACCACTTCCGCACCGATGGCTGGCGCGAGCACAGCGCAGCGCGCCGCGAATCGGTGAACGCGCGGCTGGGCACCGACGTGGGCGGCGGCCAGCTGGACCTGGTGCTGAACTACTTCGATTCGCCCGACGCGCAGGACCCGCTGGGCCTCACCCGCGAGCAGGTGCGGCAGGACCCGCGCCAGGCCACGGCGGTGGCCACCCAGTACAACACCCGGAAATCGGTGCGCCAGGCGCAGGCCGGGCTGGTGTTCACCCGCACCCAAGGGGCCCAGACCTGGCGCGCGATGGGCTATGCCGGGCAGCGCAGCGTGGAGCAGTTCCTGGCCATTCCGCCGGGGCCGCAGGCCAACCCGCTGCATGCCGGCGGGGTGATCGACCTGGACGGCGGCTATGGCGGGCTGGACCTGCGCTGGGCCTGGCAGGGAGAGTGGGCCGGGCGGCCGCTGGAAGTGGTGATCGGCGCCAATGCCGACCAGCAGCAGCAGGATCGACGCGGTTATGAGAATTTCGTCGGCGATACGCTGGGTGTGCGCGGCGCACTGCGGCGCGACCAGGCCGACCGGGTCCGCAACGTAGACCAGTTCGCGCAGGCGTTCTGGCAGTGGGCGCCGCGCTGGTCGCTGCTGCTGGGCGTGCGCCACAGCGAGGTGCGGTTCCGCTCCAACGACCACTACGTCACCGCGCGCAACCCGGACGACAGCGGCGCGCGCGACTACGCGGCCACCACGCCGGTGGCCGGGGTGGTGTTCCACGCCAGCGATGCCTGGCGGGTGTATGCCTCGGCTGGACGCGGGTTCGAAACGCCCACCTTCAACGAACTGGGCTACCGGTCAGATGGCGCGGCCGGGTTGGCGCTCAACCTCTCGGCCGCCCGCAGCCGGAACCTGGAGCTGGGCGGCAAGTGGCGCGGTGCCGGTGGCGCGTCCTTCGATGTGGCGGTGTTCCGCGCCGATACTGATGACGAGCTGGCGGTGGCCAGCAACACCAACGGGCGCAGCACGTACCGCAACATCGGCAGGACCCGCCGGCAGGGCATGGAAGCCAGCCTGCAGCTGCCGATCACCGCAGCGCTGGAGGCCAGCCTGGCCTACACCTACGTGCAAGCCACGGTGCGCGAGCCGTATCTGGTGTGCGCGGGCACCGGCTGCGCCGTCCCCAACACGGTGGTGGCGGCCGGCTCACGCCTGCCCGGCGTGCCGGAGCAGCAGTGGTTCGGGCGGCTGCAGTACCAGCCGGGCACGTGGCAGTGGGCCGGCGAGGTGGTGGCCTCAAGCGATACGGTGGTGAACGACCTGGCCACCGACCAGGCGCCGGGGCATGCCCTGGTCAATCTGGAAGCGGCCCGCAGGTGGACCACCGCGCAGGGCGCGCTGCGGGTGTTCGCGAGGGTGGACAACGTGCTGGACCAGCGTTACATCGGCTCGGTGATCGTCAACGACGGCAACCAGCGGTTCTTCGAACCGGGGCCGGACCGACGCTACAGCGTGGGCGTGCAGTGGGCGTGGCAATGATCCACGCCCACCCTGCCCCATTCACTTGGGAATCTTGGCCGGCACGAACGGCGACGTAGGGTCACTGGCGGGGAACGTCTCCTCCAATGCCTCGTCCTGGTTGTCGCTCTCGTGCGCCTTGCGCGCGGCGCGGTGATGCTCGTGCTCATCCCCGCCCGGGTGCGGCGCGGCGGCCGGGTCCTTGCGGTCGCGGGAGGGGTGTACCTCACCGGCGTGGACCGGGTCGATGCCGGTGCGCATGTGCTCGGGCGCTTCGGAGGGCGACATGCCGGCGCCGCGGTCTTCTTCGTTCTGCAGGTCGTGCTTGGCGCGCTGTTCGCCCGGGACCGGGGCGGTGGCTTCGCGCAGGGGATCGCGTTGCATGGTGGTGGTCTCCGTGGAGGGTTGGCTGGACTGTACGCATCCCCGAGGGGAGGCCGACGTGAAGCGCAGCGCGCCGATCTCAACGGATCTGTCACGGCTGGATAACGGCGGCGGGGCTATTCCTGCCAACCCCCACCGCTGCCGGAGACGTGCCATGCCCCGCCTGGATCGCCGTACCGCACCCGCGCTGTTCAACGCCTACCTGCAGCCGGACCGGAACGCGCGCCGCGGCCGTCGTCCGCGCGCCGAAGAGCCGGAGGCCGTTGCGCAGGACTATCTGCAGTACATGCGCAGCGATTACGAACGCCGCCGCAGTCAGGGAAGGCGCAGCTGGAAGGATCTGTACCCGGCGTATGCCTTCGCGCTGACCACCCACTACGCAGACTGGCCGCGTGGCAGCGACGACGACACCGACGGCGAGCTGGCCGAGCACTGGGAACAGATGCGCGGCCAGTCACGGCTGGGCTGGCAGCAGGCGCGCGCGATCGTCGAGGACGCCTGGATGGCGCTGGACCACATGCCCGCCGCCGCAGTGCACGGCCAGCTGCAGTAAGCGGCGCGTGCAGCCGGCCTTTACGGGCCGGACACGGGCGTTTCACGCCCTGCGCGGTACAGCTGGCCTCCCGCCTTGCACTGGAGTGGCGTCGCCATGGCCCGACCGATCTGGACTGGAACCCTGTCATTCGGGCTGCTGAATGTGCCGGTGTCGCTGATGTCGGGCGAGCGCAAGACCGACCTCAGCTTCCGCATGCTCGATTCACGCGACCGCAAGCCGATCCGCTTCGAGCGGGTCAACGCCGATACCGGCGAAGAAGTGCCGTGGAAGGACATCGTCAAGGCCTACGAATACGACAAGGGCAGCTATGTCGTGCTGGACGAGGCCGATATCAAATCGGCCGCGCCGGAAAGCCACGAAACCGTGGAAGTGGAAAGCTTCGTCGACGCCAGCCAGATCGACCCGCGCTACTTCGAAAAGCCCTACCTGCTGGTACCGGGCAAAAAGGCCGAGAAGGGCTACGTGCTGCTGCGCGAAACCCTGCGCAGCACCGGCAAGGTGGGTATTGCGCGCGTGGTGGTGCGTACCCGCGAATACCTGTGCGCGGTGATGCCGCACGAGCATGCGCTGGTGCTGCTCATCCTGCGCTACCCGCAGGAGCTGGTGGACCCGGAAGAACACAAGCTGCCTACCGGCTCGCTGGCCGACTACCGGATCAGCAGCAAGGAAACGGCGATGGCCGAGCAGCTGATCGAATCGATGTCCGGTGAATGGAAGCCGGATGACTACCACGACGAATTCCGCGAGCGCCTGCAGGCAGTGCTGACCAAGCGCATCAAGCAGAAGGGCGGCACCACCACCGTGGAAGACGAGCCGGCCGCGCCGCATGACGCCACCACCAACGTGGTGGACTTCATGTCGCTGCTGCAGAAGAGCCTGGATGCGAAGAAACGCACCCCGGCCAAGAAGACGGCGGTGTCGAAGGTGGTGAAGAAGGCGACACCTGCGAAGAAGGCAGCCAAGACCACCAAGGCGGCAACCAAGGCGACCAAAGCCACGAAGGCGACGAAGAAGACTGCCAAGAGCGCGCCGACGCGCAAGGCCGGGTAAGCGCCATGTCGTTGCAGGAGTACCGGCGCAAGCGCCGCTTCGGTGAAACCCCGGAACCTGACGATGAGCGCCGGGGCGCCGTCGCGCGCCGCCCTATCTTCGTAGTGCAGCTGCATCACGCCAGCGCACGTCACTACGATTTCCGGTTGGAAGCCGATGGCGTGCTGAAGAGCTGGGCGGTGCCGAAGGGACCGTCGCTGCGCGTGGGCGAGAAGCGGCTGGCGGTGGAGGTGGAAGACCACCCGCTGTCCTACGCCACGTTCGAGGGCGATATTCCCGAAGGCCACTACGGCGCCGGGCATGTGGATGTCTACGATCACGGCACGTGGGCCTGTGATGGCGACCCGCTGGAGGCGATCGCCGCCGGCAAAGTCGACTTCGTGCTGCATGGGAGCCGGCTCAAGGGCGGCTGGAAGCTGGTGCGCACCAACATGAAAGGGAAGCAGCATCAGTGGCTGCTGATCAAGCGTGATGACGAAGAGGCGCGCGATACCGACGCGGACGCGCTGCTGGAGGAAGGTGTGACTACAAAGACAAGCTCCAGCCGCTCTTCCAGGACGACAAGGACGATCAAACCGGTTGCACGCCGCAATGCCGACGCGCGCTGGGCAAAACGCGCGCTGTCGCTGCAGCATGCACGCGACAAGCCCTATCCCCACGACTTCAAACCCCAGCTCACCGACCATCGCGACACGGCACCCGACGGCGAAACCTGGCTGCACGAGATCAAGTGGGATGGCTACCGCCTGCTGGCCGATGTGCGCGATGGCGTGGTGGCGCTGCGCTCGCGCAACGGCTTGAACTGGACGGAAGATTTCCCGGAAGTGGTGCAGGCCATTCAGGCACTGCCGGTCACCGACCTGCGCCTGGATGGCGAACTGGTGGTGTTGGATGCGCAGGGCCGCAGCGATTTCACCGGCCTGCAGAAAGTGATTGACGGCACCGCCAGGCAGCCGCTGCGCTACGTGGTGTTCGACATGCCCGGCGTGGCCGGTGTGGATATCAGCCGCGCGCCGCTGCTGGATCGCAAGACACTGCTGAAGGACCTGCTGGGTGACACGCCCGGCACACTGGCATACAGCGACCACGTGCTCGATCACGGCCCGGCGGTTTTCGAGGCAAGCGGCAAGGCCGGTTTCGAAGGCATCATCAGCAAGCGCGTGGATGCGCCGTACGTCAACGCGCGCTCGCCCAGCTGGGTGAAGGTGAAGCACGAGAACACCGATGAGTTCCTGGTGGTGGGATACACCGACCCGAAGGGATCGCGCAGTGGCTTCGGCTCACTGTTGATGGCTGCGCCCGACAAAGGCGGTCTACGTTATGTGGGCCGCGTAGGTACCGGCTTCGATGATGCCAAGCTGGCTGCGATGCACCGCCAGCTGAAGGCATTGGATACCGACAAGGCCGCCGTGGAACTGCCCTCGCACGTGCCGTTCAAGGCGAGCAGCGTGCATTGGGTCAAACCCACGCTGGTAGCCGAAGTCGCCTTCCGAGGCTGGGCCAAGGAAGGGCTGCTGCGGCAGGCCAGCTTCAAGCGGCTGCGCGAAGACAAGACGGCCAAGGAGCTGGGCGCGGCGGCCACTGCGGTACCTGCCAAGGCCGCGAAGGCCACCAAGGCACCCGCAAAGGCGAAAGCGCCTGATCGCTACGCCGACGGCGTGACCATCTCGCACCCCGAACGTGTGGTGTTCGCCAACGCCAGATTGACCAAGGGGGACGTCGCCGACTATTACCGGCAGATGGCGCGCTGGATCCTGCCCGAGGTCGCCCGCCGCCCGCTGTCACTGCTGCGCTGCCCCGATGGCGTGGACAAGCCGTGCTTCTTCCAGAAGCACCACGGCACCGGCCTGGGCGATGCGGTGGAAGCCATCCCGCTGGAGCAGAAGAGCGGCCGCGAGGACTACCTCTATATCGAAGACACCGAAGGCCTGCTGCAGCTGGTGCAGATGAACACCCTGGAGCTGCACCCGTGGGGCGCCAGCGTGGACGACCCCGAGCATCCGGACCGGTTGGTGTTCGACCTGGATCCCGGTAAGGGCGTGACCTGGACAGCGATCAAGGCTGCGGCACGCGATGTGCGCGACCGCCTGCAGGAGATCGGGCTGGAGAGCTTCGTACGCCTGTCCGGCGGCAAGGGCATCCACGTGGTGGTGCCACTCACGCCCAAGGCGGATTGGGCGCAGGCCAAGGATTTCTGCGAGTCGTTCGCCCAGGCAATGGCCGAGCATGCACCGGATCGCTACGTGGCCACGATGAGCAAGGCCAAGCGCACCGGCGTGATCTTCATTGATTGGCTGCGCAATGCGCGCGGTGCCACAAGCGTGTGTTCATGGTCGCTGCGTGCCAGGCCATCAGCCGGCGTGGCAGTGCCGCTGCGCTGGGAAGAGCTGGGACGCATCACCGCCGCCGATGCGTTTCCATTGCCCAAGGCGCTGCAGCGTGCGCAGAAGCTGAAGAAAGATCCGTGGGAAGGGATCGATCAGGTCAAGCAGGTGTTGCCTGCGCTGTGATCGGGCGCGCGGGCTCACCGAGGCCGATACCGCGCCCCCAACCAGATTCCAATCGCCTGCACCGGCAACGACACCAACAGCGTCACCACGAACCAGAACGGGTAATCGCTGCCCAGGTCCCACGCGGCAAACACCGACGCGGCGGCAATCAATACCCACACCACGCCGCCATGTACGTACGGCCACATGGGCGCATAGCGCGCCGCAAATGCCGTAGCGGCAATGCCACCCAGGATCGTCCAGCCCAGGTCCCACGCCAGCCGCACCTCGCCCTCGCCCAACCCCAGCCAGGGCGCGATCCATCCACCGGCACCGCTCACCATGCCCAGCACGAACAGCGCCACCACGACGCAGAGCACCGAGAGCACTACGGTCTTCGCGGTGGAGAGTGCGGACATCGCGCTCAGCCCACCAGCGCCGCCGATGCCCGCGCCAGTTCCTCGATCCCCGCCCAATCGCGCGCCTGCAGCAGCGCCCGCGTGGTCAACCAGGACCCACCGACGCACAGCACATTGGGCAGGTGCAGGAAATCGCGCGCGGTCTCCGCGCTGATTCCGCCGGTCGGGCAGAACCGCACATCGCCGAACGGGCCGTTCCATGCCGACAGCATTGCCGTGCCACCGGCCTGCACGGCAGGGAAGAACTTGAATGTATCCAGCCCGTGCTCCAGCCCCAGCATCAGCTCGGACGAGGTGGCCACGCCCGGCAGGAACGGCAGGTCGGTATCGCGCGCGGCGGCGTACAGCCGTTCGGTCGCACCGGGCGCCACCGCAAAGCGGCCACCTGCGGCCTTGACCCGCTCCATCTGGGTGGCGGTCAGCACGGTACCGGCACCGACCACCGCATCGGGCACAGCTTCCACCATCGCCTGGATCGCCTCCATCGCAATGGGGGTACGCAGGGTCACCTCGATCACCGGCAGCCCGCCGTTGAACAGCGCCTGGGCGACATGCACCGCCTCGTCCACGCTTTCAGGGGTGTACACCGGAATTACCGGGGCCAGTTTCAGGACTGCGCGTACGCGCGGATCAGCGCCGGACATCGAATCGCTCCTCGCCCGTCAGGGCCAGTACGTCAGCTTCACTGACGGGGTTGAAATCACCGGGGATGGAATGCTTCAGGCTGGCCGCGGCCAGGCCGAAACGCACGATCATGTCCGGTTCGAACCCTTGCATCATGCCATGCAGGATGCCGGCAGCGAATGCATCGCCGCCGCCAATGCGGTCGACGATGCCGATCAATTCGCGCGCGGGCGCCACCGCGCGGGTGCCGTCGCGGCCCAGCAGCATCGCGCCGAGCGTGTGGTGATCCACGCTGACCGGGGTGCGCTGCGTGCACGCCATCCACTGCAGGCGCGGGAAGGCGGCGAAGGCCTGTATCGCAGCGGCGTCCACGCGGTCGGCCAGCGCGGGCTGCTCGAACTGCCCGCCCAGCACCACGCCGATATCGCGGTAGTCGGCAAACGCCACCGTGGCGCAGCCGAACAGCTCGCGCAGGATGCGCGGTGCATCGCCTTCCCAGCGCGCCCACAGCGACGGGCGGAAGTTGCCGTCGAAGGAGACCTTGACCCCGCGCTCGCACGCCGCGCGCGCTGCGACCAGGGTCGCCTCGGCCATCGCCGGGTTCAGCGCCGGGCTCACCCCGGACAGGTGCAGCCACTGCGCGCCGCGCAGCAGCGCATCCCAGTCGTAGTCGGCCGCCGTGCCCAGCGAGAAGGCAGAGTCCACGCGGTCGTAGACCACTTCGCTGGCGCGTTGCACCGCCCCGGTGGTGAGGAAGTACAGTCCCATGCGGCCGGGACGGGTCTGCACAGTGGAGGTGCCCACGCCATGCTTTCGCAGTTCCCCGGCCACGAACTGGCCCAGCGGGTTGGCCGGCAGCGTGCTGACCATCTGCACGGTGTGCCCGAAGTGGGCCAGCGAAACCCCCACGTTGGCCTCCGCGCCGCCGGCATGCACGGCCAGCTGCGGCGTCTGCAGCAGCAGCTCACGGCCCGGCGCGCTCATGCGCAGCAACAACTCCCCGAAACAGACAACACGACTCATGGCGATGGATCCCTTCGTGGTGGGCATGACCTGCGGGTCAGGGCCCGGACAGTAATGGCTAGCGGTGTCATTCTAGCGGTGCGGCGGCCTTCGTCTACCCGGCCGGTTTGTCGGAACCTATGTCCCGCAAGCGTCTACGGGACATTAAAAGTCTGTTGCGGTGCAAGATGCCCGATCTCCAACGGACTGTTAACGTCCGCCCTGACCAGCGGTGTCATTGCACTGACATGTCGCCGGATAGCTGTTTCATGTAGCACCTTGGGAGAGGGAAAACATGCAATATCGAAACATCCATAAAAAGACACCGGTTACCTTGCTCGCCCTGTCCATCGGCCTGGCGCTGAGCGGTACCACCCTGGCGCAGGATCCTGCCCCGGCCACAGCCACCGACCTGGATACCGTCACCGTCACCGGCTACCGCGCCAGCGTCGAGAAGGCGCTGGACATCAAGCGCAGCGAATCGGGCGTGGTCGACGCCATCGTTGCCGAGGATATCGGCAAGTTCCCCGATCTGAACCTGGCCGAGTCGCTGCAGCGCGTGCCGGGCGTGGTCATCACCCGTGAAGCCGGTGAAGGCCGCAACATCTCGGTGCGCGGCCTGGGTCCGGATTTCACCCGCGTCCGCATCAACGGCATGGAAGCGCTGACCACGGTAGGCGCGGGCGACCAGAGCGGCGGCACCAACCGCGGCCGTGGCTTCGACTTCAACGTGTTCGCCTCGGACCTGTTCTCGCAGCTGATCGTGCGCAAGACCGCGTCGGCCGACGTGGAAGAAGGCTCGCTGGGCGCCACGGTCGACCTGCGCACCGCGCGCCCGTTCGATTACGACGGCTACACCTTCGCCGCCAGCGGCCAGGCCAGCTACAACGCCATGGCCGAGAAGGCCGACCCGCGCGTCGCCGCGCTGATCTCCAACACCTGGGCCGATGGCACCTTCGGCGGCCTGCTGTCGGTGGCCTATTCCGAGCGCCAGGCGCTTGAAGAAGGTTCCAACACCGGCCGCTGGGCCAACGGCCCGAGCAACGGCAACTTCAGCGCGTCTTCGCCGTTCGCCGCCGCGCGTTCGGCCAACGTCTACCACCCGCGCTTCCCGCGCTACGTGCAGATGGAACACGAGCAGAAGCGCCTGGGCGTGACCGGCACCCTGCAGTGGAAGCCGACCGACGCCACTGAAATCTCGCTGGATGCGCTGTACTCGAAGATCGACGCCGAGCGCGACGAGCACTACATCGAAGCCATTTCCTTCAGCCGCGGCACCAGCAGCACCCCGCGCCTGGTCGGCAAGCCGAACATGATCGTCAAGGATGGCGTGATCGAGAACAACGCGCTGGTCTACGGCGAATTCGACAACGTCGACATCCGCACCGAAAACCGCCACGACGAGTGGAGCACCGAGTTCAAGCAGATCGCATTGAACGGCCAGCACCGCTTCGGCGATGACTTCACCTTGTCCGGCAAGGTCGGCATCTCGCGCTCGAAGCACGAGAACCCGATCCAGACCACCATCATCATGGACAAGTACGATGTGGATGGTTACAGCTACGACTACCGGGGCAACAGCCGGTTCCCGAAGCTGAACTACGGCATCGACCCGACCAACCCGGCGGGCTGGGAACTGGCGGAAATCCGCCTGCGCCCGCAGTACGTGGACAATGACTTCGACACCGGCCAGGTCGATTTCAACTGGAACATCAGCCCCGGCTTCCGCCTGAAGGGCGGCATCCTGGCCAAGAACTACACCTTCAGCACCGTGGAACTGCGCCGCGCCAGCGAACTGGCCGTGCCCAACTTCCCCAACGGCACCAAGATCGTGCCGGTGGACATGACCGAACAGGCCGGCCTGAAGGGCATCACCGGTACGCCCGACCAGTGGGTCGTGCCGAACCTGGACGCCATTGCCGACCAGTTCGACATCTACAGCAACTCGGGCATCTTCGCCGTCGCCCCGCGCGCCAACAACGTGCGCAGCGTGGATGAGGAAGACCGCGGCGGCTACCTGATGGGCGAGTTCTCCACCGACCTGGGCAGCATTCCGTTCTCCGGCAACTTCGGTGTGCGCTACGTCAAGACCAAGCAGAGCTCCACCGGTCTTTCCACGCTGGCCACCGGCACCGTGTCCACCACGGTGGACCGCAGCTACGACGACACCCTGCCTTCGTTCAACGTGGTGGCCGAAGTGGCACCGGACTTCCTGATCCGCCTGGGTGCGGCCAAGGTGATGAGCCGCCCGGGCCTGGGCAGCCTGACTCCGGGCGCCACGGTGGCCGTGGCCGGCGGTGCGCGCACGATCTCCAGCGGCAATCCGAACCTCGACCCGATCCGGGCCACCAACGTGGACCTGGGCTTCGAGTGGTACTTCAGCGAAGGCGCCATGGCCGGTATCGGCCTGTTCTACAAGGACATCGAAAGCTTCGTGCAGACCACCCGCGAAGTGGCGCCGTACAGCGCCAGCGGCCTGCCGGCCGAGCTGCTGATCGGTACCGGTGCCTCGCCGGCCGATGACTTCACCTACACCAAGCCGGTCAACACCCCCGGTGGCGAGCTGCACGGTGTGGAAGCGAACTACACCCAGCCCTTCACCTTCCTGCCGGGCAACTGGTCCAACCTGGGCATCCAGTTGAACTACACCTGGGTTGAATCGCAGATCCAGTACATCAACTCCAGCGGCCAGCCGGTGATGAAGGCCGACCTGACCGGTCTTTCCAAGTCGAGCTGGAACGCCACGCTGTTCTACGAAGGCAAGGTGTTCTCCGGCCGCGTTTCGGCCACCAACCGCGACGATTACCTGACCCAGGTGCCGGGCACCGAAGCAGGCTTCAACGTGGACGGTACCCACGGCATGACCGGCACCACCTTCATCGACGCCTCGATCCGCTACGCGATCAGCGACAAGCTGGAGCTGAGCCTGGAAGGCATGAACCTGACCAACGAAGCCAGCGACGAGTGGGTGTACTCGCCGGCCACCGGTCGCCTGCCGCTTCAGTACACCGAAACCGGCCGGCAGTTCATGCTGGGCGCGCGCTACAAGTTCTGATCCATCGCAGACCCGGCGGCGGCGTGCACGTGCACGCCGCCGCTGCTGCGACGCAAGATGTTGGGGAACCGCTGCTTTGCTAGCGTGTGCTGCGTGCAGGCGTGCGGCGGGGATGTCCGCGCGCCTGCGCGCAGCGCACGTGCACTGCGTTGTGCCGCTCTCCAACGCCACTGCCGTACTGCTGAGTTGTCGAAAGGAACCTGCCATGCCGCTGCACGTTGTCCGTTCGCCCCGCCGTACCCGCCTTTCCGCCAGCCTGATGTTGCTGCTGCTGGGAGGCAGTGCCGGCGCCTGGGCACAGGGCGCGCCGCAGCTGCTGTTCCATGTCTCGGCCGACAACGGCTTCACCGCCGATACCGCGCAAGGCGAGGCGGTTCCGAACTTCCAGGACAAGGTCAAACGCGTGCCCGATGGCGCGCACGGTGCTGCCATCCAGTGGGAAGACGACGGCGTGCTGTCCTGGAATGCCCCCGGCAACATCCAGGCACAACGCGGCACCCTGGGCTTCTTCTGGCGCCCCCGCTACGCGGTGGGTGAAGCGCCGTTCGTGATTTTCCGGGTCGGCTATGCCGACCACAGCAGCTGGGACATGGCCTGGCTGCGCATCGACTGGAACGGCCACGGCTTCGATGCCTTCGTGACCGACGCCAACCTGGCACGCACCCGCGTGTCATTCAAACTGGATGCCCTTCCGTCGCCAGAGCAGTGGCAGCACATCGCCTTCGGCTGGGACGAGAACCACGGCGTGCGCCTGTACGTGGACGGCAAAGAGGTCGCCCGCCAGGAAACCACCGCCGATTACGATGCGGCGCTGGACCAGCTCGGCCTGGCCGGCCGGGTGATGGCGCCCTACCAGGTGCAGAGCCGCTATAACTTCCTGCGCGGCAGCGATGTCGACGAGATCCGGGTGTACGACCAGCTGCTGGATCCCGCCGGAATGTCCGCGCTGGCGGCGAACAAGGCACCGAGCACCGCCGTCGCCGATACCGGGGCGATGCGCGCGTGGAACCATCGCTTCGGCTGGGACAGCGCCGCTCCGCCCGCGTTGGCCAGCCCGACCACCACCATCCGCAAGATCGAGTTCGCCGACACCAAAGACCACAAGCAGTGGATGTGGAAGGCTACCGACGGCATCGCCGAGACCACCTGGCCGGGCGTGTACAACCGCTCGCGCCTGCCCGGCCGCAACGACTATTTCCAGCTGCCCGACTGGAACACCTACGTGGAAGGCGGGCAGCAGCTGGACCTGACCCTGCCTGAGGGTGAGACCGTCAACCGCATCGAGGTGCGCGGCGCGGCCTTTGGCGCGCTCAGTCACAGCGCGGGCAGCGCGGCGGCCACAACGCTGCTGCAGCGCCCGCAGGGCGTGGTGCGCAGCGTCGACCAGATTCCGGCGCAGACCGGCGGGGTGCTGCACTTCCGCAACAGCGCGCAGGAAACCCCCATCCAGGAAATCTGGGCCTACCAGGTCAGCGATGCGGCCGAGCCGGCGGGCACCGTCAAGCAGCGTTACCTGATCGACAGCCAGGCATTGCCCGACTACCTCAACATCACCGCGCTGCGCGACTACATCGACGGCCGCTATCCGGCGGCCGAACGCAGCACCGTGATGGCCCTGCCCAAGGGCGCAGGTTCGCGGCGGCGTACAGCCGATACGCTGCCGGCCAACCCACTGCCGATCGTGCACGTGCTGATTCCTTCCGGCGTGGGCGACGCCCCCGCTGCACAGCCGTTGATCCGCAGCTGGGCGCACAGCTGGGAAAACATGCATGACGGCCTGGACGGCGTGGCCATCGACCTGCCTGCGCTGGACCTGCCGGCGGCGAAGGACGGGCTCATTCCGCTCAACATCCGCATCAAGGACCCGATCTGGCCGGCGCGCGACATGATCGACGTGTCGGTGTCGGTGAAGCCGAACGAGAAGCGCACGCTGTGGCTGGACCTGCGCGACCGCATCCTCACCGCCGACAGCCTGTGGATCAGCATCGCTTCCGGTGCGCCCGGATTCAACGCCGGCTCGCTGGACGGCGCGGAAATCCGCATGGTGTACAAGGATCGCACCGAAGCAAAAAGGGAACATGTAGCCGACCGCTTCAACCAGGCCCGCGACAACTGGGGCTTCCTGGTTGAAGAGCACACCACCTCCAAGCGCCAGCGCCTGTATGCGCGCGTGTACGCGGACCTGACCGACCTGCTGCGGGTCGACCCGGACCACGAACTGGGGCGGCTGTACTGGAACTACATCAGCTACAACAGCCAGGGCAAACCGCCGTTCGCCCAGCCCGAGGCGCCCAAGGGCGTGCCACTGTGGGCGTTCCGCCAGACCCAAGACCTGAAGTACGTGCGCCGCTTCGTGGACTGGTGGATCGACAACCGCCAGATCGCCTACGGCGATTTCGGCGGCGGCATCTCCGACGACACCGACCTGACCCAGCAGTGGCCGGGCCTGGCGCTGATGGGCGTGGAGCCGGACCGGCTCAACCGCTCGCTCACCGCGCTGTCCGACGCGGTGTACCGCAACGGCATGTTCTCCAATGGCTTGAGCACCATCGAAACCGATGAGCTGCACGCCTACGAGGAAGGCATCAACGCCAACAGCGCCATGCTCTACCTCAACTGGGGCGACCCGCTCACGGTGGAGCGCCTGATGGAAACGGTGAAGGCGTTCGACGAGCGCATCATCCTGCCCAACCCGCAGGGCCACCTGCTGTTCTCCAGCAACTGGTTCGGCGGCAACAAGGTCTACCGCGAGCCGAACTGGCAGTGGCAGAAGCCGTATTCGTTCCCGGCGCTGCACCCGGCCTTCCTGATGGGCCAGTACAACGCTGACCCGACCGGCCGCAAGCTGGTCACCGGACTGGCCGACAGCTACCTGGCCCACGCCTACACCGACGACAAGGGCCGCTGGGCGCTGCCCAACGAGATCAACTGGGCCACGGGCAAGGTGCGCGGCGGCGAGCTCAACAACGGCTCCGGCGGCGGCGATGTCATGCACACGTTCTGGGCGGCGTGGCGCTGGAGTGGCGACGACAAGTACCTGAAGGCGCTGGACTACCGCGTGCAGCGGGGTGGCCCTGGCGCACTGGCCAACCTGGGCGAAAACTTCGTCGAGGTGCTGGGCAAGGGCGCGGAGTGGAACCCCGGCCTGGTCGCCGATGCCGACGCCGGCAACACCGGGTTCTCCAGCCTGATGGCGTGGCAGGCCACTGGTGACAAGAAGTACCTGGAGGCGCTGCACGCCGATGGCATCCAGGCCAAGGCGCAGCGCGAGTACATGAACACCGAAGGCCACTGGTGGTCCGACCGCGTCGAAGCACCGAGCGAGTTCCTGCAGCGCGCCCGCCTGGGCGGTATCGCGCTCAAGCGCAACCAGAGCTGGCCGGGCCACACGGTGAGCTGGCGTTTCGCCCAGCCCGATGCAGCCGAGCAGGTCGCGCTGCTGGTGCATGCGCGGTCGACCGAGCGCTTCAAGGTGATCGCCTACAACACCGGCAAGCGCGCGGTGGATGCGCAGATGAGCACGTGGAATGTCACCGCCGGGACCTGGCGGATGACCAGCGGGGTGGACCGCGACGGGGATGACCGGATCGACGGCAAGGCCGACGTTCGCGAGGTGACGCTCGAGCGCAGCGCGTCCGTGCCACTGCGGTTCGCGCCGGGGCAGGCGCAGGTGGTGGAGTTCGAACTGATCCAGGCGGGCATGCCGGTGGAACAGCGGCCCGACCTGGCGGTAGGCCGTGGCGACGTGCGCGTGGATGGCCGCCAGGTGCACGTCACCGTGCACAGCCTGGGGCATTTGGGCACGCCGTTGGGCACGGCGGTGCTGGAAGATGCGGGCGGGCGCGAGCTGGCGCGGATCGAGATTCCGGCGATGGCGGCGCCCACGGATCTGGTGCCCAAGACAACCACGGTGGCATTGCCGCTGCCTGCGGGTAACCGCAGCGGCCTGAAGGTGCGGGTGATGTTGGCCGATGGCGGCGCCGAAGTGACCCAGCTCAACAACGTGGTGGCGGTCGAGTGACCGCCTACAACGTCACCGCCCCCTCGATACACGTCACGCAGGCACCCCCGATCCACAGCGCATCCCCCACCCGTTCCACCTGCACGCGGCCGGCGCGACCCATCACCGTGCCCTGGCTGATCACATACCGGTCCGGCGCCGCGCTCTCCCGCAGCAACCACCGCGCGATACCCGCATTGAGGCTGCCGGTCACCGGATCCTCTGGTGCGGCCTCGCCGGCAATGAACGCGCGCGATTCAAACTGTGCATCCACTGCGTCGCCTTCGCCACACGCCGCGAACACGCCCACCATCAGCCCATCCAACGCCGCGTAATCGGGGCGCACCGCCAGCACGGCCGCACGGCTGCGCAATCGCAACGCCAACCACGGCGGGCCGTTGTCCACCCATTGCGCATCGACCAGTTCATCCACGGCCACCCCCAATCCCGCCCGCACCCGCTCGCGCAACGACGGGTCCAACGGCCCTTCCCGCCTCAACGGCGGCGCCTCGAACGCCAACCCGGCCGCATCGTGGCGGATCCGCACCAACCCGATCCCGCACTCCTGCACGATTTCCGCCCCACGCGGCACGCCGCCATTGGCCAGCCATGCATGGCAGCTGCCCAGCGTGGGATGCCCGGCGAACGGCAGCTCGCCCAGTGTGGTGAAGATCCGCACGCGGTAATCGGCACGCGGGTCGTTGGGCTTCGATACGAACGTCGTCTCGCTCAGGTTGGTCCAGCGCGCAAAGGCGGCCATGCGTGCATCGCTCAACCCATCGGCATCAAGCACCACGGCCAGCGGATTGCCCAGCAGCGGATCGGTGCTGAAGACGTTGACCTGCAGGAAGGGGTGGGACGTCATGGGCAGCGGTTCCTTGGCGGGATGTGGCGACATGCGGGCATCTTGGCGGTGAACCCTGCATCAAATCTAGGATCTTTTTCAACGCACCACCCCAATGGCCGCAGATAGCATCTGGTCGTCATCACCACACCGATGCACAGCGCCACCTCTCTTGGGGAAACACCTATGAACACCAACGTCGCCGACATTGATGAGGCGGTGCCGATCAAGGCATGTCCACGCCCACAGCCTGACGCTTCCGGCGCAACTCATGGTTGGCGGGTGCGGGAGTACCAGGACGGCGGTGTGGACCATGTTGAAGTCCGCGACGGTACGGGGCGGGTGCAATTGGTCATCGCCTACGCCGCGGGCGTGTTCTGGGCACTCCATGTTGGATTTCCCACAGCGCGGGTGTCGTTGCCGAACTGGCGGTTGAAGTTGCCCGAGGGCGCCAGCGCCACGGAGGTCTACGCCGGAACGCGTTTCTCGCTCACCCGTTTCAGCAGGGGCGAAGAAGCGGTGTGGCGCATCCAACCCGCATGACTGCGGGTGCGGCGACGCCGCGTCACGCGACGTCGGTTTCCATTTCCTTCATGCGGCGCTCGTACCAGCCGTCGTGGTCGGGTTCGAAGATCGCGCTGCGGGTCATTTCGCCTTGGTAGACGTGCACGGAAATGGCCAGCCGCTCGTCGCTGGTGTTGCGGATGGTGTGGTACTCGTGCGGCGGAATCAGGCTGCCGGCGCTGCCGCAGTCGCCGATCACCGACGGCTCGGCCTGGAAGCGGAAACGTTCGCCCCTGCGTTCGAGCAGCCGGTACTGGGTGACTTCCAGTTGCCCCAGCCACACCCCTTCCACGCACCACAGGCCGCTGTGGTCATGCAGCGGCGTACCCTGCCCCGGCGCCCAGCTCATCGCCACGATGCTGTAGCCGTGCGCCGGGCTGCGGTACAGCTCGCGGCGTGCGTAGTGGTCGCTGATCGGGCGGTGCACGCAGGCCGGCAGCTGGATGCGGCTGTCGGCAATGGCCTCGCAGAGCGCACCGCGCAAGGTTCTGGCGATCTGCTGGGGATCGTCATGCTGCACGGCGTGATCGATGGCGGCTATCAATCGATCGCGGCCATGGAACGGCGGAAAGAGATCGCAATGGTCCTGCATGCCCCCAGTCTAGGCGATGGAGGTTAAGGACATGTTTGATCTGAATCACGGCTGATTACCGCTTTTTGGCCGAAAATCTATTGGATTTCGTTGTTTGGTTGGTGCTGCCTATCGTTGTTTGGAGTGGGCCGACGGTGCGTGGGACACGCGTGGCGTGTCGCTACATCGTGCCTCGCTGTACGAACGGGGCCTGCTGGTACAGGCGTCGTTCGCCGCCACGCGGGTCGTCAGCGAGCTGCGGCGGGGTGTTGAACAGCATCGTCTGGCGGCGATCAAGCCCGTACTGCTCCCACTGCGGCAGCCCAGGGTGCTGCGGGTTGCCGGTGCGGGCGAAGGCGATCAGGGCATCGCTCATCGCTGCCGCCATGCGCTGCGCGTCGGCCGTTTCACCCGTACGCGAACCCTCTGCCCTGGTGTTGTCGAACACCAGCGGGATATCCAGCGTGTGGAAAGCGCCCAGCCTGCCCCCGTCCAGCGGTGAGCCCCAATCGAGCTGGTACGCCCAGGTGGGCGCGCCCTGCCGCGCGCGTGCTTCCAGTTCCTCCACCGCCCCGCGCCAGGAGCGGCCGGCGGTGGTGGCGGCGAAGAACACATCAGAGGGCGTGTAGTGCGGATACAGGCGCCGATATTCGGCGATCACCACCGATGGCAGCAGATCGACGAACTGTTCCTTCTCCAGCCTGGCCGGCAACGTCTCCCAGGTCAGCGCGAAGTTGGCCGGGTCGTGGCCCAGGAACGCGCGCGTTTCGTCGTGGGTGTTGCCGATCACCATGGGGATCCCGGCGGACTGCTCGGGCGCCTGCGGCCAGAACGGGTGTGCCGGCAGCGCGCCGCCATCGACCACGGGCCCGAAGTACAGGCTGGTGTTCTCCACCCGCGACGGATCGCGCGCGCGGGTGGCCGCCAGCAGCGCCGACACCGGCAGCGCCAGCAAGCTCTCCACATCCTGTGCGCCTACCGCCTGCATGGCGATCTGCGCACGCTGGGTGGCCGCACGCGGGCCGGCCGCGGTGACCTGCTGGCCGCTCATGGTCCACGCGCGCTGGAACAGGCCGCGCGCGGCGGGCATGGCCATCAGCGTGGCGATCTTGGCGCCGCCGCCGGACTGACCGAACACGGTGATGTTGCCGGCATCGCCACCGAACTCGTGCGCATGTTCGCGCACCCACCGCAGGGCCTGGATCAGATCGAGCTGGCCCACGTTGCCCGAATCGGCGAACCGCGCATCGCCCAGCTGTGCCAGGTACAGGTAGCCGAACACATTGAGCCGGTGGTTGACGGTGACCACCACCACATCGCCACGCTGGCACAGCGCGCTGCCGTCGTACTGCGGGTCGCTGCCGGAGCCGTTGTTGTAGGCGCCACCGTGGATGTAGAACAGGATCGGCCGCGGCTTGCCGTCGCGCAGCGCCGGCGTCCACACGTTGAGGTACAGGCAGTCTTCGCTGCCGGGGCCGTCCTCCTTGCTGCCCTGCGGCGCGGCCGGCCCGTAGGCCAGTGCATCGCGCACCCCGCGCCACGGCAGTTCAGGCAGTGCCGGCTGGAAGCGCCGGGTCGCGGTGTCCGCGCCATAGGGCACGCCAAGGAAACGGTGCACGCCCTGGTCATACCGGCCGCGCAGGCGGCCGCCGCGCACCTTCGCCAGTGAAACGGTCGGGGTGGTGCCGGTGGACGCGCCTGCAAGCGATGACGCCAGCGGCAACGTACCGGCCGCCAGCAGCATTGCGTAGCGCGCACTGTCGCGCAGGAAGCGGCGGCGCTGCAGGTCGGCAGGGGTGTACGTCATGGCGCCTTCTCCCCGTTCTGCGCCTGCATCCAGTGCAGCGCAAGGGTGGGCCACTGGGTGGCAAGCGCAGCGGGCGGCAGGCGTACGCCGAAGCCGTGCCCGCCGTGTGCGAACAGGTGCATTTCACTGGGCACGCCCGCCGCCAGCAGTGCCTGGTAGTACAGCAGGCTGTTGTGCACGGAGACCACGTCGTCGTCCTGCGCGTGGACCAGGAAGGTGGGCGGGGTCTGCGCGCTGACCTGCGCCTGCATCGAATACTGCTGCTCCAGCGCGGGCGTGGGGTGTTCGCCCAGCAGCCGGGTGCGCGAGCCGCTGTGCGCGTGCCGGCCCATGTCGATCACCGGGTACAGCAGCAGCGCGAAATCCGGGCGCGCGCTGAGCGCATCGGTGGCATCGCCGATGCCCGGCAGCGCGGTGGCGTAGCCGTTGCTCAGCCGCGCAGCAACATGGCCGCCGGCGGAAAAACCGATCACGCCGATCCGTTGCGGATCCAGCTGCCACTTCGTTGCGCCGGCGCGGATCACCCGCATCGCGCGCTGTGCATCGGCCAGTGCGGCCTGGCGGTCCCCGCGCCCGGCCGGCAGCCGGTAGCGCAGCACGAACAGGGTTACCCCGCCCTGCTCCACGAAGGCCGGCACGAGCGCGGTGCCTTCCTTGTCCAGGACGATGCGCTGGTAGCCGCCACCGGGAATGACCAGCAGGGCGGTGCCGTTGGGTCTGGCCGGGCGGTAGGCGACCAGGTACGGCGCGCTGACGTTGTCGATGTAGCGGTCCGGCAGTGCGGGGTCGGCGCTGCGCTCGACCACGTTGGGCACCGCGGCGCGCTTGGGTTCCCCGGGCACCCTGCCGGCGGGCCAGAGCGCGATGCGGGTGGGCGTGCCGGAGGCGGGCTCGCTCTGCGGCACCGGGCGCTCAACGGCCTGGGCCGGCGGTGGGGCAACGGCGGCCAGCAGGCAGCCGGCCAGCAGGGACATCAACACAGCACAACGCATCCGCGGCAGTCCTCTCAGGGGTGGGCAAACGGTAGCGTGCCGGGCTCGTGCAGGTTCTGACGCGGTGCACATTGCCAATGACACCGGTTTACCATATACAGCTCATCCAAGTGCTGTCGATGGGCAGTGCAACAATTCACCGGGAGACCCGCTTGAGCAACGATCAAGGCAAACAGGACCTGCCAGAACAAGGGTTGGGCGACATCGCCCACGCGTTCGTCACCGCCCGCCAGCAGGGCCGTTCACTGCCGGATTTCCCCGGAACCATCCCGGAAGACCTGGTCACCGCCTACCAGGTGCAGGACCAGGCCATCGCGCTCTGGAACGACCAGGTGGTGGGCTGGAAGGTCGGCTACATCGCCGCCGAGCGGCGCGATGGCTCCGGCGACGACCGCCTGCTGGGCCCGATTTTCTCTCAGCGGCTCTGGAATGCTACCGGTGGAACAGTGGACATCCCGGTGTTCGTCGGCGGCTTCGGCGCGGTGGAAGCCGAGTACGTGATCCAGCTGCAGCAGGACGCCCCGGCCGACAAGCTGCACTGGACCGCCGAAGAGGCAGAAGCCCTGCCCGCCAAGCTGTTCATCGGCGTGGAAGTGGCCAGCAGCCCGCTCGCCACGATCAACAAGCTGGGCCCGCGCGTAGTGGTGTCGGACTTCGGCAACAACAACGGCCTGGTGCTGGGCCCGGAGATTGCGGACTGGACGTCGCTGGACGATGCCGACCTGCGCGCCGAAACCCGCATCGAAGGCGAAGTGGTAGGCACCGGTGGCGCCACCCTGCTGCCGGGTGGCCTGCGCACCGCGTATGCCTTCGCGCTGGCCCGTTCGGCCCAGCGTGGGCGCCCGCTGAAGGCCGGCGACCTGATCGCCAGTGGCAATGCCACCGGTATTCATGACATCGCCGTAGGCCAACAGGCACTGATCCGTTTCGCCGGTTACGGCGACATTACCTGCAGGGCCATCGCCGCCGGGTAACCGGGTGGCCATGGCGAGTACGCTTGGGAGGGCGCAGATGATTACTCGCAGAAGTTTCCTTGCCACCAGCGTGGGCGCGCTCAGCGTGCCCCTGTTGTCGGCCGGGTGTTCACGTTCCAACGGTGACGCGCCCGATGGCGCGCGCCTGCTGACCGCAACCGATGTGCATGTGGCCGACTACCCCACCGTGACCGCGGTGAAGTGGATCGGCCAGCAGCTGGAAGCGAAGACCGGCGGCCGCCTGCGGCTGCGCCAGTACCATTCGGGCCAGCTCGGCCGCGAATCGGAAGCGATCGACATGGCCCGCTTCGGGGTCATCGACATCACCCGCGTGTATTCCGGCGCGCTCAACAACGCCTTCCCGCTCACCCAGGCGCTGTGCCTGCCCTACGTGTTCGATTCGGTGGCGCACATGCGCCGCGCGCTCGACGGCGGCGTGGCCGATACCGTGCTGCGCGGCTTTGAAACCCGCGACCTGGTGGGGCTGGCGATCTACGATTCCGGCGCGCGCTGCTTCTACAACACCAAGCACCCGATCGTGGAACCGAAGGACCTGCACGGCCTGAAGCTGCGCGTGGCCTCCTCGGACATCTTCATCCAGCTGATGCGCCTGCTGGGCGCCAACCCGACCCCGATGTCGCTGGGCGACACCTTCTCGGGCATGGAAACGCACATGATCGACGGTGCGGAAAACAACATGCGCAGCTTCCACTCCAGCCGCCACTTCGAGGCTGCGCGCTACTGGTCGCAGAGCGACCATTCGTATGCGCCGGACGTGCTGCTGATGTCGCGCCGCAGCTTCGAGTCGCTCAGTCCGGAAGACCGCCAGCTGCTGCTGCAGACCGCGCGCGAATCGGTGGGGGTGATGCGCCAGCAGTGGGATGCTTCGGAAAGCACCGCCCGCCAGGCCGTGGCCGATTTCGGCATCCAGTTCAACGAGGTCGACATGCCGGCCTTCCGCAAGGCCGCCGACCCGTTGCTGCAGCAGTACCTGCAGCAGCCGGAGCTGGCCGCCCTCACCCGTCGCATCCGCGACTTCGCCTGAGGCCTGCCGCGATGTCCGACCCGACTTCCGAAACCACCGCCGACCTGCGCACGCTGCCGCAGCGCGCACTCGACCGCATTGCCGACATCACCATCTACATCGCCGTACTTGCCCTGCTCGGGCTGGTGGTGGTGCAGGGCTGGCAGGTGTTCGCCCGCTATGTGATCAATGATTCGCCCAGCTGGACCGAGCCGGTGACCCTGCTGCTGCTGGCCACCGCCATGAGCCTGGGCGCGGCCACCGGCGTGCACACCCGTCGCCACTTTGGCTTTTTCCTGCTGGCCGCGCACATGCCCGCCGGCCTGCGTCGCGCGGTGGATGTATTCGCCTCGCTGGTGGTCGCGGTGCTGGGCGTGGTGATCGCCTGGTGGGCCGGCGTGCTGCTGCTGGATGGCCTGGATATCAAGGCGGCTGGTGCCAACCTGCCCCAGAGCATCAACTACCTGCCGCTGTGCATTGGCGGTGCACTGATGGCGGTGTTCGCCGTGAACCAGATGGTGCAGGCCGTGCAACCGGCCGTCGCTGAAGCAGAGGGAGACCGCTGAGTCATGGGTATTACGATTCTTTTCACTGTATTTGCGGTGCTGCTGCTGCTCGGCGTGCCGGTGGCCTACGCGCTGGCCGCGGCGGCGCTTGCCACCCTGTGGTACCTGGACCTGCCGACGCTGGTGCTGGTGCAGCAGATTTCGGCCGGTACCGGTTCGGCCTCGCTGATCGCCATTCCACTGTTCATCTTCGCCGGCGAAATCATGATGCGCGGCGGCATCTCCGAACGGCTGATCGCGCTGGCCTCGTCGCTGGTCGGGCGCCTGCGTGGCGGCCTGGGCCAGGTCTCGATCCTGTCCTCGCTGTTCTTCGGCGGTGTATCCGGCTCGGCGATCGCCGACGTGTCGGCGGTCGGCGGCACGATGATTCCGCAGATGGTCAAGCGCGGCTACGACCGCGACTTCGCGGTAAACGTCAGCATCACCGCTGCATTGGTGGCGCTGCTGGTGCCACCGTCGCACAACCTGATCCTGTTCTCGGCGGCAGCCGGCGGTGGCCTGTCCATCGCCGACCTGTTCGCGGCAGGCATCATGCCGGCGCTGCTGATGACCGTGGCACTGATGGTCACCGGCTACGTAGTGGCGCGCCGTCGCGGCTACGGGGTGGAAGTGTTTCCCGGCTGGCGTGCGGTGCTGCTGCGCATGGTCTCGGCCCTGCCCGGCCTGGGCCTGGTGGCGCTGATCTTCGTGGGTATCCGCGCCGGCATCTTCACCGCCGTTGAAAGCGCGGCCATCGCCGTGGTGTACGCGTTGCTGGTGACCACGGTGCTGTACCGCCAGCTCGACTGGCGCGAGTTCCTGGGCACGGTGACCCATGCCGCGCGCAGCACCGGCGTGATCCTGTTCGTCATTGCTACCGCGGCGGTGTTCGGCTGGCTGCTGGCCTACCTGCAGGTACCGGCGGCCGCAGTGGAGTTCCTGCAGTCCTTCGCGCACAGCAAGTTCATGGTGCTGTTGATGATCGTGGTGATGTTGCTGCTGCTGGGCACCTTCATGGACCTGGCGCCGATGATCCTGATCTGCACGCCGATCTTCCTGCCGGTGGCCAAGGCCTACGGGATCGACCCGATCCACTTCGGCCTGGTGCTGGTGCTGACCGGCGGCCTGGGCCTGGTGACCCCGCCGGTGGGCTCGGTGCTGTTCATCGGCACGGCGATCGGCAAGATCAGCGTGGGCGAAAGCATGCGGTCGATCTGGCCGTTCTGGTTCGCGGCGCTGGCGGTGCTGTTCATCGTCACCTTCTTCCCGCAGCTGTCGCTGTGGCTGCCGGCGCTGCTGCGCGCCTGACCGCGCGGCGGCCCCGTGCCGCCATCGCGGATGTGGACCCGCCTTCGCGGGCGGGTCCTGCACCGAACCAGGGAGACACCCCATGCGTATGAAGACCCTGCTGGCCGGGCTGGCCACCGCCGGCCTGCTGCTCGCCGGCGCCCTGCATGCCGCCGATGTGCCGGCCACGTCGTGGAAGCGTGGCATCGAGAACCAGCGCCAGGCCGACCTGGGCAACGGCACCTTCCTCAACCCGGTGTTCGCCGGCGACCGCCCCGATCCGTCGGTGCTCAAGGATGGCGACGACTACTACCTCACCCTGTCCTCCTTCGACGCCTACCCGGGCCTGCCGATCTGGCATTCGCGCGACCTGGTGAACTGGCAGCCGCTGGGCCACGCGATCACGAAGAATGTCGGCGCGATCTGGGCACCGGACATCGTCAAACACGACGGCCGCTACTTCATCTACTTCCCGGCACGCACCGGCGAAACCCGCAGCAACTTCGTGGTGTGGTCGGACAACATCCGCGGGCCGTGGAGCGAGCCGATCGACATCGGGCTGGGCGGTTACATCGACCCCGGCCATGCGGTGGGCGAAGACGGCAAGCGCTACCTGTTCCTCAGCGGCGGCGCCTACGTGCAGCTGGCCGACGATGGCCTCAGCGTGGTGGGCAAGCCGAAACACGTCTACGACGGCTGGAAGTACCCGGAAAGCTGGGACGTGGAGGCCTACGCGCAGGAAGGCCCGAAGATCAACTTCCACAACGGCTGGTACTACATGACCACCGCCGTGGGCGGTACCGCCGGCCCACCGACCGGGCACATGGTGATCACCGCGCGCTCGCGCTCGATCCACGGGCCGTGGGTGAACGCGCCGAACAACCCGATCACCCGCACGAAGTCCGCCAGTGAGCCGTGGTGGTCGCGTGGCCATGCCACCGTCGTGGAAGGCACCGACGGGCGCTGGTGGATGATCTACCACGGCTACGAGAACGGCTACTGGACCCTGGGCCGCCAGGCCCTGCTGGAGCCGATCGAGTGGACCGACGATGGCTGGTTCGTGGCCAAGGGCGGCGACCTCGGCCAGCCGCTTGCCAAGCCTTCGGGCGAGTCGGTCGGCCCGCACGGCATGGCGCTGTCGGACGACTTCACCGGCAAGACCCTGGGCGCGCAGTGGTCGTTCTTCAATCCGGCCCAGGACGAGTACAAGCGCCTCGCCTTCAGCGCCAACGGCCTGACCCTGCAGGGCAAGGGCGACACCCCGAAGGACAGCTCGCCGCTGACCGCCATCGCCGGCGACCAGGCTTACCAGTTCGAGGTCGAAATGGACATCGCGCCCGGCGCGGTCGGCGGTGCCCTGCTCTTCTACAGCGACCGGCTGTACGTGGGCGTAGGCAGCAACGGCGAAAAGTTCATCATGCACCGCTACGGCGAGGAGCGCCCCACCCGGCTGGCCCCCAGTGCCAAAGGCGGCAAGCTGTGGCTGCGGGTGACCAACAACCGCCACATCGTGACCATCCATTCCAGCACCGACGGCAAAACCTGGCAGAAGTACCCGGTTCAGATGGAAGTCTCCGGCTACCATCACAATGTGGCCGGGAAGTTCCTCGCCCTGAAGCCGGCCCTGTACGCTGCCGGCGACGGCAAGGTGACCTTCCGCCAGTTCCGCTACCGCGCCCTTGATTGAGGGCGCCGGTAGACTCCTTCGACCTCTCATGGTTTGAACACATGTCACTGCGCAGCAAGACCGACCCGTCACCGCACGGGTTGACCAAGGGCAAGGCCGCCACGATCAATGACATCGCGCGGCTGTCGGGTGTATCCAAGAAAACGGTTTCGCGGATCATCAACAACTCGCCACTGGTGCGCAAGGACACCCGTGAGAAGGTGGAAACGCTGATGCGCGAGGTGGGCTACACGCCCGACCCGCTGGCACGCGGGCTGGCCTTCCGCCGCTCGTTCCTGATCGGCATGGTCTACGACAACCCCACCGCGCAGTACATCGTGGACATGCAGTACGGCGCGCTGGACGCGCTGCGCGGCTCCAGCTTCGAACTGGTGGTGCACCCGTGCGATTCGCGCAGCCCCGGCTACATCGAAGGCGTGCGCCGCTTCGTGCAGCAGCAGAAGCTGCACGGGGTGATCCTCGTGCCGCGTGCCTCGGAAGACCAGGCGCTGGTGGACATGCTCGATGAGATCGGCTGCCGCTTCACCCGCATTGCCGCGCTGCCGTTGGATGACACCTCGCAGATGGTGGTGACCCATGACCGCGACGGCGCCGCCGAAGCGGCCGATTACCTGCTGTCGCTGGGCCACCGCGACATCGCGCTGGTCACCGGCCCCAGTGCCTACCGGTCGGCGCACGAACGCACCGCCGGCTTCATTGATGCCCTCGCCCAGCGCGGAATCGAGCTGCCGCCCGGGCGAATCGTGGAAGCCGGCTATACCTTCGAATCCGGTGTGGCCGCCGCCGAAAAGCTGCTGCTGGGCAAGCAGCGCCCGACCGCCATCTTCACCGGTAACGATGAAATGGCCGCCGGTATCTACAAGGTGGCGCTGCGCGCGGGCATCAACATTCCGCGCCAGCTGTCCATCATCGGCTACGACGACAGCCCGCTGGCCTCGCGCCTGTGGCCGTCGCTGACCTCGGTGCGCCGCCACACCCGCGACACCGGCCGCACCGCCGCCGCGATGCTGGTCCAGCCCGACGGCCAGGCCGCGCTGCAGATCGCCAGCGTGCGCCCGCACCTGATCGTGCGCGATTCGTGCCAACCGCCGGAGGACTGACGGGACGGTGCGGGTCACGACCAACGGTCGTGACCTACCCGCAAGGCAGCCCATCCGGCCGAACGCCCCACGAGATGATTCCACGCGGTAGGTCACGACCGTTGGTCGTGACTTCCCACCGATCCCGCAATGCAAAATGACACCGGTTTCCTCCTTGGCTAGAATGGGGGAAATCGCGCCGGGGCCGCCCCGTCGGCCCACCCCTGCTCTGGAGACGCCATGTACTGCAAGACCCACTACGCTACCCATCCCGACGCCATCAAGGGCGCCAGCAACGACGACCTGCGTGAGCTGTACTTGCTCGACGGCCTGTTCAATGCCGACGCGGTGACCCTGAAGTACACCCACTACGAGCGCTTCGTGCTCGGCGGTGCGGCCCCGGTGAAGGGCCCGGTGGCGCTGCCGAAGCAGACCGAACCGGCCTCCGCTGCTGGCCATGCGTTCCTGGAGCGCCGCGAGCTGGGCATCATCAACGTCGGCGCCGGCAGCGGCACCGTCACCGTCGACGGCACCGTGTACACGCTGGGCCCGAAGGACGGCCTGTACGTGGCCATGGGCAGCGAAGAGGTGGTATTCGCCTCCGATGATGCCGCCAACCCGGCGCAGTTCTACCTGGCCTCGACCCCGGCGCACGCGCGCTTCGAGACCAAGCAGCTGTCCATCAAGGATGCGGTTGCGCTGGAGCGCGGCGCGCTGGAAACCAGCAACGAGCGCACCATCTACCAGTACATCGTGCCGGCCACCTGCCAGTCCTCGCAGCTGCTGCTGGGCCTGACCGTGCTGAAGCCGGGCAGCGTCTGGAACACCATGCCGCCGCACCTGCACGACCGCCGCAGCGAGGTCTATTTCTACTTCGACCTGGGCCAGAACGACCGCGTGTACCACTTCATGGGCGAGCCGGACGCGCAGCGCCACATCGTGATCCAGAACAACGAAGCGGTGGTGTCGCCGCCGTGGTCGATCCACATGGGTGCCGGCACCAGCAACTACGCCTTCATCTGGGCGATGGGCGGCGAAAACCTGGATTACACCGACATGCACGTGCTGGACATCTGCCAGCTCAAGTAACCCACACCGCATTGGATAAGGACCGTAACTGCAATGGCTAATCCGTTCAGTCTGGAAGGCAAGGTCGCCCTCGTTACCGGTGGCAACACCGGCCTGGGGCAGGGCATCGCCGTGGCGCTGGCCCAGGCCGGTGCCGATGTGGCCGTGGCCGGCATCGCGCCGCCCACCGACACCATCGCAAAGATCACCGCGCTCGGCCGCCGCTGCCTGGCGGTGGAAGCAAACCTGATCAGCATCGAGCCGGTGGAGCGGGTGATCCGCGAAACCATCGAAGGGTTGGGTGGCCTGGATATCCTGGTCAACAACGCCGGCCTGATCCGCCGCGCCGATGCGGTGGACTTCAGCGAGCAGGACTGGGACGACGTGATGAACGTCAACATCAAGTCCGCGTTCTTCATCTCGCAGGCCGCCGGCCGCCACTTCATCGCGCAGGGCCGCGGCAAGATCATCAACATCGCCTCGATGCTGTCCTTCCAGGGCGGAATCCGGGTGCCGTCGTACACCGCCAGCAAGAGCGGCATCGCCGGCATCACCCGCCTGCTGGCCAATGAGTGGGCCAACAAGGGCATCAACGTCAACGCGATCGCCCCGGGTTACATGGCCACCGACAACACCGCCGCCCTGCGCGCCGACCAGGACCGCAACAAGTCCATCCTCGACCGCATCCCGGCCGGCCGCTGGGGGACCCCGGAAGATCTCGCAGGTACGGCCGTGTTCCTGGCGTCCAGCGCGTCGGACTACGTCAATGGTTCGGTTATTCCCGTTGACGGTGGTTGGCTGGCTCGGTGATGCATGGGTATCGACCAACGGTCGATACCTACCGGGATCAGATCGTCGGCCGCGAACCCGCGGCGCAAGACCGGTAGGTACCGACCGTTGGTCGGTACCCCCGCCAAACGTCCTGACGGTAGCGCCGGCCGTTGGCCGGCCCTCCTGGAGCCCGAACATGCACCGCTTCCTGCTCCCGATGCTTTTGTTGTTCGCGGCGGTCACCACACACGCGGCGCCGCACCGTGTTTTCATTGCCGGCGATTCCACCGCTGCCGACTACGGCCCCGAACGCGCGCCGCTGATGGGCTGGGGCCAGGCCCTGCCGAGTTATCTGGACCCCGCCGTCTGGCAGGTCCGCAATCACGCCAAAGCGGGCCGCAGCGCACGCAGCTTCATCGAGGAAAAACGCCTCGATGCGATCGCGGCCGAGATCCAGCCCGGCGACGTGCTGCTGATCCAGTTCGGCCACAACGACGCAAAATTCGAAGACCCCACCCGCTACGACGACCCGGACACCGCCTACCCGCAGTACCTGATGCGCTACGTGCAGCTGGCCCGCGACAAGCGCGCCACGCCGGTGTTGATCACCCCGGTGGCGCGGTTGCTGTACGACTTCGGTTCGTTGCTGGACACGCACGGGCTGTACACCCAGGCGGTGAAGCAGCTGGCCGCGCGCGAACAGGTGGCGCTGATCGATCTCAACGCCAGCTCCACCCGCTGGATCCGCGCGCTGGGCGAGCAGGGCGCCAAGCCATACTTCATGTTCGTGCCGGAACAGAAGAAGGCCGACGGCACCCATTTCAGCACTGCCGGTGCCACCGCCGTGGCCTGCCTGGTGCTGCGTGACTGGGTGGCGTTGCAGCCAACGCTGACGCCGGCGTTGAAGCGCGACATCGACTGCGACGTAAGCCAACCCGCAGGGCAGGGCAGCGACCCAGCCAAGCCCTCGCGGGTGGTCCACGAGCGCGATATCGGCATTTCGCAGCCGGGCCCGCATGGCGGCGCCGGACCGACCACCGCGTATCCGTTCTTCGCCGACGACAAGGACCTGCCCTTCGTGCTGCGCAAGCGGGTGCTGCACAAGGGCGCGGGCATCGGCCTGCACCCGCAGCACAAGGACGAGATCTATTACATCGTCAGCGGGCAGGGCAGCTACGTACTGGATGGCAAACAGTACGACGTGGCGGCCGGCGATGCGCTGCTCACCCGCGTAGGCAGCCTCCATGCGCTGCAGCAGCGCGGGGAGCAGGATCTGGTGGTGCTGCTGGCGTATCCGCGGTGAAGGCGCAGCCGGGCAGGGCCCGGTGGGTCGGCTTCTGGCAGGTCCCCGGCGATCATGCTGCCGCACGACCAACGGTCGTGCGCTACCGCCGCCGCGCACCGTGTCACGACCATTGGTCTCAGCGCATCGTCCCGGCGGTAGGTCACGACCGCTGGTCGTGACGCTTCGACCTTACACGTCGCCGCCTTCCGCCCAGCCCTCGCCAGTGCCCTTCTGGAACACGCGGTCGCCTTCCTGCACATCACCGGCCGGCAGGTGCTCCTGCGTTTCCAGCGCGGCGTAGATCGGGGTGAAGTCCGGCGCGGTGGCTTCCATCAGCTGCTCGTAGCTGTCGATGACGAAGTAGGTCTTCTGGAAGGTATCGATGCGGTAGCGGGTGCGCATGATGCGCTCCAGGTCGAACCCGATCCGGTTCGGCGCAGCTGATTCCAGCGAGTACAGCGATTCGCCCTTGGACGAGACGATGCCCGCGCCGTAAATGCGCAGCCCTTCGGGCGTGTTGATCAGGCCGAACTCCACGGTGTACCAGTACAGGCGGGTGAGGTGCTGCAGCGCTTCGGGGCCGATCGCATGCGCCTTTACGCCACCCCGACCGTAGGCGGCCATGTAATCGGCGAACACCGGGTTCATCAGCAGCGGCACGTGCCCGAACAGGTCGTGGAACATGTCCGGTTCGGCGATGTAGTCGATCTGGTCCGGGCGGCGGATCCACCAGGTGACCGGGAAGCGGCGGTTGGCCAGGTGGTCGAAGAAATCCAGTTCCGGCAGCAGGCCTTCCACGCCAACCAGGGTCCAGCCGGTGGCTGCGCCCAGCACTTCGTTGAGCTGGTCGAAGCGCGGAATCATGTGCGCGTTCATGCCCATCTCGTCCTGCGCCTGCAGGAACTCCTTGCTGGCCCGGCCCACCAGCAGCTCACGCTGGCGCTGGTACAGGGTGCTCCAGGTGGCGTGGTCGTCGGCGGTGTAGCTTTCCCACGGCTGTTCCACCACGGCGGTGGTGTACACCGGCACGTAGCCCTTGTCGGTCTGCTGGTGTTCGACGCGGCGGGGGGCGGTGGCGGTTTCCATCGAGGTGGGCTCCTGGGAAGTGACCCCTTGATGCTAGGGCAGGGCGCGCGCAAGAGGATTGCAAAGTTGCGCGGATCTGCCGACCTGGCGCAATATCGTTGCGTCCAATCAATGTTGCGGAGCAGCAATGTCCGGAGATGCCCAGTTCGACCGCACGGATCTGCGTCTTCTGGCGGAGATCCAGCAACATGGCCGCGCCACCAACGCCGAACTGGCGGCGCGGGTGAACCTTTCTCCGTCGGCGTGCCTGCGGCGGGTCCAGCGGCTGGAGAGCGAGGGGGTCATCGCCGGCTACGGCGCGCGGCTGGAACCGCGCCGGATCGGGCTGGGACTGCAGGCCTTCGTCCGCGTGCAGCTGGAAAAGCACGACCAGCACGCCATCGGCGTGTTCGCCGACAGCGTGGTGGACTGGGATGAAGTGGTGGCCTGCCATGCGCTGACCGGCGACATGGATTACCTGCTGCACATCTACGTGCGCGACCTGGAGCACTTTTCCAGCTTCCTGCTGGACAAGCTGCTCAATGCAGCGGGCGTGGCCGACGTGAACTCCAGTTTCGTGCTGCGCACGGTGAAGGACTTCAGGGCGTTGCCGTTGTCGCAGCTGGAATGACGCAATTCGTCATCCAGCGGTAGAGCCGACTGTTAGTCGGCTGCCCTTTGCGCAGACTCCGCCGCCCGTGCGGAGAGCAGCCGACTAACAGTCGGCTCTACCGCGGGCGGCGTCCAGAGATGACGCGGTTTACCCCTCGCACTTTTCCTTGCGGCCCATCAGCTTGCCCACGCGCGAGGGTTCGTCGCACTTCGGCTTGGGCGGGGGCGGCGCCGCTGCCGCCGCGCGTGCCTTCTGCAACTGCTGGATCTTGGCGCGGATCTGCGGCATTGCCGTCATCGCGGCCTTTTCGCCCTCCAGAATCGCGTAACCGCGCTGGCTGAAATCGGCCGCACCGATGTCCAGCACCTTCGGGCGGATGATGATGTCGGCGCGCGCCAGTTCCTGTTCGCCCAGGCGCTGGCCCATGATCGAGATCGACTGGTTGACGATGCCCAGCATCCCGGTCGGCGATTTGCCGCTGGCCTTGCTGGAGATATCCACCGCGATGACGAAGTCCGCGCCCAGTTGGCGCGCGGCATCCACCGGCACCGGGCTGACCACGCCGCCGTCGACGAACAGGTTGCTGCCGATCTTCACCGGCTCGAACACGCCCGGGATGCTGCTCGAAGCACGCACCGCCTGGCCGACGTTGCCGCGCACGAACACCGCGCGATCGCCGGTATCCAGGTTGGTGGCCACGGCCGCGAAGGGCTTCTTCAGCTTTTCGGCCGGCTTGTTGTTCACCTGCGCGTTGACGTAATCCTGCAGCTTCTGGCCCTGGACCAAGCCGCCGGAGAACAGGCGCACGTCGCGGATGCTGGCCTCATCCAGGGCCACGGCCTTGGACTGCATCTGGAAGGCATCCATGCCGCTGGCATACAGCGCGCCGACCACGCTGCCGGCGCTGGTGCCGGACACCACGACCGGCTCGAAGCCATTGGCTTCCAGCATCTTGATCACGCCGATGTGCGCGAAGCCCTTGGCCGCACCGCCGCCGAGCGCGATGCCGATCTTCACCGGCTTGGCCGGTGCGGCAGGCACCGCCACCGGGGTAACCGGGGTGGGGCGGGCATTTTCGCCGCCGCAGCCAGCCAGCAGGCCGAGCAGGGCAACAGACAGCGTCAGGCAGGTGCGGCGGAAGGCGGTCATGGCGTCTGCGGAAAGTGAATGGGCAATAGCATAGCGGTAGCGCCGGCCGTTGGCCGGCCTTCGAGATGGTTGGGGCGGGGGGCGTTTAGCGGGGCGTCGGGCCGACCATGGCGCGCGCTGGCCGCGCGGGTGATGCGTGGCGCGTGGCTGCTCGGTAGTACGTACTGGGTAACGGCGCCAGCAAAAAAGAGGCCCGCTTGCGCGGGCCTCTCGGTGCCTTTCGGCCAAATGTACTGCGTGTGCCTTACGGCCAACGCCACCAGTTTATGGACCAGGGTCGACGGGTGCAAGCTGAAACGAAGCCGTCGAGCTGTCAAGAAGGCCGTGGAATCAACGGGTTGCCTCGAACTCAAGGGCTTCCGGAGGCCGGGGGAGTGCTGGGGTTCTCGATCCATTTGCGACAAATCGCGCACGGCGTCGAGGAGGCCTTGGCAGCCGATGGCCCTGATCACTGCACGCTGGATGGACGCGAGGCAGTCCTCTGAAACCCTTGGGGGTGGCGAACCGCGTCGATTCAGTGGCCTCAGGCGGTTCCGGTCGACCGTCTGGACCATGTTGGACTTGGCCCAGCAGGTCGGTGCGTTCCGGTACCTGACAAGGTCGGGTAGTTGGGAACGCTCCAGACGGACATGCAGCCCTCTGGCCTCGCCCGCATTCCGGGGATTGTTGTGGCAATCCTGGGTGGTGCTGATGGGAACGACCAGATACTGGCCCTTGTGGTCTCCAAGGATGACGACGGGACGGGGCTTCTGGATCTCGTAGGGAATAGGGCCTTGTAACTCGGTTCTGGTGTACTCGGTTCGGCCATTGTTCCCAGCCACGACTGGCGCTCCGTCCGGGTCCAGGAGTGGGCGGTATCTGCCGAAAAGACATTCGTAAATCTCGCCGCGCTTGATTCGGGAATTCATTGCAGAACCCTTTCTGGATCGCCCGGTTTGTAGCACCGGCCGCGATCGAAGACAGGTACTGACTCACCATTCGGGTGTGACCATCGTTGCGCCAGGAAGGCATCCACACGAACCCGCCTCAAGACAGAAGCCTTTCCAGACGCTGTCGCCAGATCCACCGCGTGATTCTGCGGCGGAGCTCGTTGTCGCCATTGGCTACGCAGCTTCGAACCTCCGCTCTGGAGATCCCGGCAGCGGCGATTCGGAGCCGGTGCCGTTCCCTGAAGGCGTTCATCCAGCCGTTCCCGTTTCACATTTCCGGGACCGGATCCTGATAATCAGTGGTCCGCATTTGCGACGCTGTTGTTGTACTGCAACAATTGTCTGGTAGCGCCGGTCCACCACCCTTCCCAACACAGCCTAATCGCCATGTTCCCGAACCGCACTGCCCACGGCCGTACTCCGTCCGTGCATCCCCTCGTTGTCGCGCTTGCCGCCCTGCTGCCATTGACGGCCGCAGCCCAGGACGCCCCCGCCACCAAGGATCCGGTAGCACTCGACACGCTGCAGGTCACGGCCCAGCGCCGCGTCGAAAACGCCAAGGACGTGCCGGTTTCGATCTCGGCCATCCAGGGTGAAAAGCTCGACGTGCTCGGTTCGGCCGGCGACGACATCCGCTTCCTGTCGGCCCGCGTGCCGAGCCTGAACATTGAATCGTCCTATGGTCGTGCCTTCCCGCGCTTCTACATCCGCGGCCTGGGCAACACCGATTTCGATCTCAATGCCTCGCAGCCGGTGTCGCTGGTGTATGACGATGTGGTGCAGGAAAGCCCGCTGCTGAAGGGCTTCCCGCTGTTCGACCTGGCCGGCGTGGAAGTACTGCGCGGCCCGCAGGGCACGCTGTTCGGGCGCAATACGCCGGCCGGCGTGGTCAAGTTCGATTCGGCCCGCCCGTCGCAGGATGCCGATGGTTACGTCAAAGTTTCCTACGGCACCTATGACACCTGGAACACACAGGCCGCCTACGGTGGCCCGCTGACCGACCGCTGGTCCGCGCGCGTGTCGGCGCTGTACCAGCGCCGCGACAACTACGTGGACAACACCCGCCCGAACGCACCGGCCGAAGGCTTTGAAGGCTACGACGAAGCCGCGGGCCGCGTGCAGTTCCTGTACGAAGGTGACGAATTTGAAGCCTTGTTCAACCTGCACAAGCGCAAGCTCAACGGCACCGCGCGCCTGTTCCGCGCCAACATCATCCAGCCGGGCAGCAACGCGCTGGTGGAAAACTTCGACCGCGACAAGGTCTCCAACGACGGCGAGAACTTCTCCGAGCTGGAAACCTGGGGCGGCAGCGCGCGCCTGCAGTGGAACCTGGGAAGCGTGACGCTGCACTCGATCACCGGCTATGAAACCGCCGAATCGCTCAACCATGGCGACATCGACGGCGGCTACGGCGCCAGCTTCCTCGGCGCCGGCAACTACGGCCCGGGCTTCATTCCCTTCCCGTCCGAATCGGCCGACGGCCTGCCGCACCACCGCCAGTGGACCCAGGAATTCCGCGTGGAATCCAACGAGTGGGGTCGCTTCGACTGGCAGGCGGGCGTGTTCTACTTCGATGAAGACGTCACCATCGACAGCTTCAACTACGATTCGCTGACCCCGGGCAACCCGCAGACCGGCCATGCCGTGCAGAGCCAGCGCAACAAGGCGTGGGCAGCGTTCGCGTCCGGCGATTTCGACGTGACCGACAAGTTCAAGCTGCGCGGCGGCGTTCGCTACACGCAGGACAAGAAGGACTTCACCGCCAGCGTGCTGCAGGCGGTGCCGGGTGGCACGCCGGTGAGCGGTCCGTACATCGCCAGCACCGATGTCGACGATGTCAGCTGGGACCTGAGCGGTGTGTATCAGATCACCGACAACGTCAACACCTACGCCCGCGTGGCCAAGGGCTTCCGCGCGCCGTCGATCCAGGGCCGCCTGGCCTTCGGTGGCGTCTCGCAGGCCGACTCGGAGAAGGTGATTTCGTATGAAGTGGGCGTCAAGGCCGACCTGTTCGACCGCCGCGCGCGCCTGGGCTTCAACATCTTCCGCTACAACGTCGATGGCCAGCAGCTGATCGCGGTGGGCGGCAGCAACAACACTGCCACCCTGCTCAATGCCGACAAGACCATCGGCCAGGGCGCGGAGCTGGACTTCGAAGCCTACCTGACCGACCACGTGCTGCTGACCCTGGGCAGCAGCTACAACGACACCGAGATCAAGGACCGCGACCTGGCGGTGGCGATCTGCGGTGGCGGCTGCACCATCACCGATCCGACCACCGTGATCAATGGTGGCACCTACGCGCTGGTCAACGGCAACCCGTTGCCGCAGGCGCCGAAGTGGATCCACAACCTGACGCTGCGCGCCGGCTTCCCGATCAACGATGCCAGCGAGCTCTACGTCTACACCGACTGGGCCTACCGCAGCCCGGTGAACTTCTTCCTGTACGAGTCGCCGGAGTTCCGCAGCCGCTCGTCGCTGGAAGGCGGCCTGCGCCTGGGCTACAACTGGGATTACGGCCAGTACGACGTGGCCGTGTTTGGTCGCAACCTGACCAACCAGACCCGCGTGGTGGGTGCGATCGACTTCAACAACCTGACCGGCTTCCTCAACGAGCCGCGTACGTTTGGTGTGGAGTTCACGGCGAAGTTCTGATCGGGGTGCGCAGCATGTAGACGAAAACGGCGCGGAGCAATCCGCGCCGTTTTTTTGACCGTCGATCACAAACCGGTAACTCCGACGGTAGTGCCGACTGTTAGTCGGCAGCTCTCCCTTCCGAGGTCATGAACGCCGGACGGGTGGCTTCGGCCGGGCGTAAACGTCGGTGGCGCTTCCACAATGGCAGTCATTCGACTTCGGATGCTTGCGCCGCGCTGCGCGCGGTCGCCGACTAACAGTCGGCGCTACGAATTGCTGGCAAACGTCCGTGGATCAGGATACGTCGCGAATTGCTGGCGAACGTCCGTGGATCTGGATACGTCACCAATTGCTGGCGAACGTCCGCGGATCTGGATACGTCGCGAATTGCTGGCAAACGTCCGTGGATCAGGATACGTCGCGAATTGCTGGCGAACGCGATCAGATCCGGATGCGTCACCATCGGGCGACCCAACGTCACAGCGCGCTGGCGGGTCGGACCTTCAGTATCGTTTCCTCGGCCGCGCAATCGCGGCTCACGGTTGCGCCTGCCTTTCGAGCTGCTGCGATTTCCTTTCGGGCGGCCAGCAGGTCGCGGTTGAAGTCGGCGTTGTCGTGCAGCCTTGCCACCGCCGCCGCGCCCATGAAGCGCCCTTCGAGAATGTCGCTCTGCCAGTGCACGTTGCACACCAGGCGGCTTTCGCCGTAGTTGCGGCCGCGGGCCTGGATGGCGTCGGCGCGCTCGGGGACGATTTCCGACAGGATCAACGCCCACGCCCAGCCGATCGAGGTGTGGCCGGACGGGTAGGAGCCATTCTTGCGCAGGCCTTCTTCATCCTCCGGCGTGCAGGTCGGTTCGCCATTGACCATGAACGGGCGCGCGCGCTGGTAGTGGTGCTTGGCGGCGCGGGTGGCGGCGCTGGCATCGATGCGGCTGCGCTCAAGCAGGCGGTACAGCGCGGGGGTCTTCTGCGCATCCACATCCAGCCCGATCGCGCAGGCGAACTGGTTCGCCCCTTCCGGGAAGCCCAGTTCGGCATCGCGGTGGGCCTGGGCGAAACGCGGGCTGTCGCGCAGGACGCGCGCTTCGCGGCTGACCTGCTCGTCCAGCGCGAACCCGGCCGAGCCGGCCGCCGGCGGGGCCGGCACCAGCGCCAGGCTGTCCGGCACTGCGTCGGGCGCCAGGTAGCCCACCGCCTTGGTCACCACCGAGGCTTCCACCGGCGTAGCCGGCGCGGCCACCGTGGTACAGCCGGCCAGGGCCGCAATCAGGGCGGTGGCCAGCAGGGGGCGCAGGAACGGGGCGGAAGCGGCAGCGTGCATCGGCAGGTCTCAAAAGCGTGAAGCCCGCATGATCGCAGCTTCCCAGGCCCCTGCCAGCGGCCACTGGTCATGCCGCCAGACCCGGCATGGCGCAGTGAACGGCCGCGTTGGGAGTCGTTTCAAATGATAGGAATCCTCTACTGGTTCACGGAAACCGATTCGCAGGCGGAATAGCTTCTGTCGGCAATCAGGGGGATCACCGGGAAAGGGAGTCACAGGATGCAAAGCACTGCAGTGGGGAAGGGCGCGGGCCTGGCCCTGGGAATGATGCTGGCCTGCGCCAGCGCGCACGCCGCCGACGTGGTGGGCGTGGCGTTCGTGCACGGCACCGGCAAGCAGACCGATGCGCGCGCCGATTACTGGCAGCCGGGCATCATCGACACGGTACGCCAGGGCCTGCCCAACAGCGCCAATTACACCGTGGTCAACTGCGATTTCGAGCAGTACATGTGGAAGCCTGAAGCGGCCGGTTGCCTGGCCGGGCAGCTCACCACCTTCATCAACACCCGTGGCATCACCAGGCTGGTGGTGATCACCCATTCCAACGGCGGCAACGTGGTGCGCTGGATCCTGTCCAACCCCACCTACGACAGCCGTTACCCGAAGCTTATCCAGACCATCAGCAAGGTCACCGCGCTGGCGCCCTCGTCGGCCGGCACGCCGCTGGCCGACGCGGTGCTCAACGGCAACGCCTTCGAAGCGTCGGTCGGCTGGCTGCTGGGTTACCAGAACGATGCGGTGCGCATGCAGCAGGTCGGCTGGATGGCCACCTACAACGCGCAGAACCTGTACGGCACTTCCGGTCGCCCGGCGCTGCCCAAGCCGTTCCGCGCGGTGGTGGGTTCGGATGTGGAATCGGCGGTGTGGGACAGCAACAGCTACTGCGGTGGCTATGCGCAGAACGTGGGGCTGGAGCTCACCCAGAACTGGCTCGACAGCTGTTCCGATGGCTTCCTGGAATGCAGCAGCCAGAAGGCGGCCGGCAGCGTGCTGTTCACCGACAAGGCGCGCACCAACGGCGCCGAACCGCTCAGCCACAACCAGAGCCGGCGCGAATGCTTCGGCCTGGGCGCGATCCTGCGCAACGACCTGACCCTCTGAGGAGCACGCCATGACGTCACGATTGATGCTTGCCATGGCCGTAGCCTCGGCGCTGTTCGCGCTGCCGCTGCACGCCGCCCAACCGCTGCAGGCCGCGCGCGGCACCGACCAGGTGGCCCCACGCGTGGAACGCGCGCCGATGCCCGATGCCACGGTGGAACGCGCCCCCGTGCGCTTTGCCTGGGCGCTGGACCCGACCCGGGCGCTGAGCGCGCCGGCCCCGTTCGTTGCACTGAGCCGCAGCTACTGGGACACCGTGGATGCGGCCACGCTGCAGCGCGGTCTGGAGCTGCCGCTCACCGCGCCGGATGCGGTGATCCAGGTCAGCCCGGTGCAGGGCGCCCGCGCGCTGGAGGTGGAGCAGCTGCAGGTGCGCGACCCCTCCGGGGCGGTGGCGCTGGACAAGGTGGTCGATGCCCAGCAGCTGCGCGCCGCAGGCATGGGCGTGGGCGAGGGCAGCGCGATGGCGCGGACCGGCGCCAGCACGGCGGTGGGCACCTACCGCCTGCAGGCCCCGCAGGCCCAGGGCCGCTACGTGGTACAGGTGCTGGAGCCCAACAGCCCGATCGCGCTGACCCTGCAGGCCGACCGCCAGCAGGTGCTGGCCGGTGGCAGCATGCTGTTGAACGCACGCCTGCAGCACGACGGTGGCAACGCGGCGCGGGCGGCGGGGCGGTCGGTAGCGCGCACGCTGCCGGCGGGCGGCGAAGCACTGCTGGTGGCACCGGACGGGCGCAGCTGGCCGGTGCCGCTGGTGGCCGGCAAGGATGGCCTGCGCGCGCAGGTGACCATCCCCGAGGATGTGGGGCAGGCACAGGGGCTGTGGGAGCTGCAGGCCTTCGTGACCGCGCAGGGCGTGCAGCGCGACGCCAAGGTGGCGTTCGCCGTCGCCCGGCCGACGGCGCGCTTCAGCGGCCAGGTCGAGGTGGATGCCGCCCGGCGCCAGGTGCGGCTGCCGCTGCAGATCGGCGCGCCGGGCCGTTACGAGGCGCGCGGCACGCTGCACGCCACCGGGCCCGACGGCAGTCTGCACCCGGTGGCGCAGGCGCATAGCGCGGCGTGGTTCGATGCGGCCGGTGCAGGCGAACTGCTGCTGGCGTTCGACACGGTGGCATTACCGGGTGGCTACGGCGCCCCGTTCGAACTGCGTGACCTGCAGTTGCAGGACCAGGGCCGGATGGCCCCGATCGAAAGCCGCGCAGTAGCGTTGCGGTTCTGATGGAGGCCGGGGGCGGCAACGCCGCCCCCGGCTGTCACCCCGCGAAGGCGGTCAACCGGCCCTCGTGCTCGACGACCTGGATCGGCCCGCCGAATACCTCCGACAGCGGCCCATCCCGCAGCAATTCCGCCCGTGTGCCATCGGCCGCGATCCGGCCGCCGCGCAGCAGCACCACGCGTTCGATTTCCGGAATCACTTCTTCGATGTGGTGGGTCACCAGCACCAGGGTGATGCCCTGCGCGGCCAGTGTGCGCATGGTGGCGATCAGGTGCTGGCGCGCTACCAGGTCCAGCCCGGTGGACGGCTCGTCCAGCAGCAGCGCCTGCGGCCGGTTCACCAGCGCACGGGCGATCAGCACGCGCCGGGTTTCACCGGCGGACAATTCGGCATAGCCCCGGTGCAGCAATGACAACGCCCCGGTCAGTGCCAGCGTCTCGCGCACCCGCGCGCGCATGTCGTCGGTGACCTCGCGGAACGCGGGCACCACGAAGCTGGCGAAGAACCCCGACAGCACCGCTTCTTCCACGGTCAGCCCGGGCATGTCGGCCAGGTTGCTGCTCAGGTCACCGGTGACGATGCCCAGCTGCGAGCGCAGCCGGTCCACCTGCCAGCGGTTCTGCCCGAGCACGCGCACGGCGACGGTGCCGTCCGCGTGCGCCAGCGGGTACAGCTCACGGGTGATGAGCTTGATGAAGGAGGATTTGCCGCAGCCATTGGGGCCGAGCAGCGCGGTGTGCTGGCCCTGGGCGATGCGCAGGCTCAGGTCATGCAGCACGCGGACCTGCCCCCGGATCACACAGGCGCGGTCGAGTTCGATCAGGGGGGCGGCGGCGGCGATGGCCGGCGGTGGGGTGGCAACGGTCATGAATGCGGGGGCAATGCTCACGAAGGGGGAAAACAACTGAATGACTGCGCAAAAATCGCATCAGACGGATGAAGTTTGCAACGTCTGGCCCCATGATGGACCCACCTGTCACCGTTTCCCTGCTGGCCATCACGGCCCGGAGTCCTGCGATGCTCGATACCCTCATCAACTTCCTGACCGGCGGTGTCGTCGGCCTTGGCTGGTGGGGCATGGGCCTGGTGCTGCTGGTGTTCACCCAGCTCACCATCTTTGCCGTCACGCTCTACCTGCATCGCAGCCAGGCGCACCGCGGCGTCGATTTCCACCCGGTCATCGCGCACTTCTTCCGCTTCTGGACCTGGCTCACCACCTCCATGATCACCAAGGAGTGGGTGGCCATTCACCGCAAGCACCACGCCAAGGTGGAAACCGACGAAGACCCGCACAGCCCGGTGACCAAGGGCATCGGCACGGTGTTCTGGCGCGGCGTGGAGCTGTACCGCGAAGCCCGTGGCATGCGCGCGGACATCGAACAGTACGGCCGCGGCGCCCCGGAAGACTGGATCGAGCGCCACCTGTACACCCCGCACGCCAACCTGGGCCCGGTGGCCCTGTTGGCAGTGAATTTGGTGCTGTTCGGCCTGCCCGGCGTTGCCCTGTGGGCGATCCAGATGGCGTGGATTCCGTTCTGGGCCGCCGGCGTGGTCAACGGCCTGGGCCACTGGTGGGGCTACCGCAACTTCGAGTCGGCCGATACCTCCACCAACCTCACCCCGTGGGCGTTCTGGATCGGCGGCGAAGAACTGCACAACAACCACCATGCCTTCCCCAGCTCGGCCCGCTTCTCGATGCGCCGCTGGGAGTTCGATATCGGCTGGGCGGCGATCCGTGGCCTGCAGGCCGTGGGCCTGGCCAAGGTGCTGCGCGTGGCGCCCAGCATGGACGTGCGCCCGAACATCGCCGTGCCCGACGCCGAAACCCTGAAGGCCCTGCTCTCGCACCGCTTCCAGGCCATGACCGATTACCAGCGCAATGTGTTCGTGCCGGCCCTGCGCGAAGAAGCTGCGTTTGCCGGCGCCAAGCTGCGCAAGCTGCTGCCGCGCCGCATGCGCCGGGGCCTGGTCAACGACGGCCGCTGGCTCAAGCCCGATTGCCGCGCCGAACTCAGCAGCTGGGTCGAACAGCGCCCGCGCATCCGCGTGCTGGTCGAACACCGTGCGCGCCTGGCCGCCCTGCTGGAAGCCCGTGGCAACGATGCCGCCGAACGCCTGAAGCTGCTCCAGGCCTGGTGCCATGAAGCCGAGGCCAGTGGCATCGCCGCGCTGCAGAACTACGCCGCGCGCCTGAAAGGCTACGCGCTGACGGCGCACTGACCGGTGCGGCCTGCCCCTGGCACCACCGGAAAGCGCCGCCTTGTGCGGCGTTTTTCCTGCGCGTCCCTGTTGCTGCTCGCCGCCGCCGCGCAGGCCCAGGTCACCGACACCGGCAGTTACCTGCAACGCATGGATGCCGATGGCGACGGCAAGGTCAGCGTCGAGGAGTATGTGCAATGGATGATGTACGCCTTCGACCGCATGGACCGCAACGCCGACGGCGTGCTCAGCGCCGATGAACTGCCCGGCGGCAAAGGCAGGCCGATCACCCGCGAGCAGCAACGGCAGACGATCATCGAACGCTTCCACAAGCAGGACGCCAACGGTGACGGCTTCCTGAGCGCGAAAGAACTCGCCGCCCCACCCCGATGACACCGCGCACCCGCCTGCCATTCCCCCATGCCTGAACTTCCCGAAGTAGAAACCACCCGCCGCGGCCTGGCCCCGCACCTGGAAGGGCGTCGCGTGCACGGCGTGATCCTGCGCCGGCCGGACCTGCGTTGGCCGATTCCCGACGAAATCAGCGCGCTGCTGCCCGGCCAGGCGATTGAAGGCGTGCGCCGCCGCGCCAAATATCTGCTGCTGGACACCGCCATCGGCAGCGCGGTGCTGCACCTGGGCATGTCCGGCAGCCTGCGTGTACTCCCGGGGGATACCCCGGTCCGCGCGCACGATCACGTCGATATCAGCCTGGACAACGGCCGCCTGCTGCGTTTCAACGACCCGCGCCGGTTCGGCAGCCTGCTGTGGCAGCCGGCCGGGGACACTCATCCGCTGCTGGCCGGGCTGGGCCCGGAGCCGCTGGACGACGCCTTCGACGGTGACTACCTGTTCCAGCGCAGCCGCGGCCGCAGCGCCTCGGTGAAGACCTTCCTGATGGACCAGGCCATCGTGGTCGGGGTGGGCAACATCTACGCCGCTGAAAGCCTGTTCATGGCCGGGATCAATCCGCTGCGTGAAGCCGGGAAGATCTCGCGTGAGCGCTACCAGCGCCTGGCCACGGCGGTGAAGCAGATCCTGGCCTATGCCATCACCCGTGGCGGCACCACCCTGCGCGATTTCATCAACCCCGACGGTGCCCCGGGCTATTTCGAGCAGGAACTGCTGGTCTACGGCCGTGAAGGCGAACCCTGCCGGCAGTGCGGGCGCGCCCTGCGCCACGCCACCATCGGCCAGCGCGCCAGCGTCTGGTGCGGCCACTGCCAGCGCTGAACTCTCCTACGCATCTGCAGGAAGCGGCGCTATAGTCGGCCAAACGTCACCGGCGGGGGTGTGCGATGGACGAAAGCCCGGATATCACCGTATGGCTCGATTCGGCCCGGTCGGGCGACCGCGCCTCGCTGGACCGGGTGCTGACCCTGCTCTACCAGGAACTGCACAGCATGGCCCGGCGCCAGCTGGCCGGGCAGCAGGGCCGCACCCTGGATGCCACCTCGCTGGTCCACGAGTCCTACCTCAAGCTGCTGGGGGCACGCGGCGCGGCGCGCTTTGAAGACCGCGCACACTTCTTTGCCTACGCGGCCTCGGCCATGCGCAGCGTGGTGGTCGATTACGCGCGCAACCGGCTGGCGCGCAAGCGCGGCGGCGATCTCAAGCGCGTGGCGGAAATACCCGAAAACAGCAGCAGCGGCGTGCGTCTGGATGAGGACCTGCTGGCGCTGGACGTGGCACTGGCACGGCTGCAGGCGGTGGACAACCACCTGGCCAAGGTCGTGGAGCTGCGCTACTTCGCGGGGTTGTCGGAACAGGAAATCGCCGATCTGTGCCAGCGCTCGGAGCGCAGCATCCGGCGCGATTGGCAGAAAGCACGGATGTTCCTGCTGGCGTCGGTCCGCGAGGACTGAGCACGGCGGCAGTCGGGTTCCCGCGCGAGGGCGCGGGCGGATGTGCACGGTGGCAACACAGCGCCCGGGGAAGGGACGATGGACGCAGTGCGCTGGCGGCAGTTGTCGACGCTGCTGGATCAGTTGCTGGAACTACCCCACGACCGGCGCGCCGCACGCCTGGCGCAGCTGCGCTTGGCCGATGCGACGCTGGCCGACGACCTGGAGCGGTTGCTGGAGCACGAGCAGGAAAGCCAGGAATTCCTGGCCCAACCGCTGTGGACCGCCGCACCGGAAGACAGCCGCGCCGGCACCCACATCGGTCCATACCGGTTGCTGCGACAGCTGGGCGAAGGCGGCATGGGCGAAGTCTGGCTGGCCGAACGGGCCGATGGGCTGTACCAGCGCCAGGTAGCGCTGAAGCTGCTGCGCAGCGGCTACGCCGACCCCGGCCTGCGCCAGCGCTTCAGTCGCGAACGCGAAATCCTGGCGCGGCTGCAGCACCCGCACCTGGCGCAGCTGCTGGATGCCGGCGTGGACCTGCAGGGCCAGCCGTACCTGGCGCTGGCCTATGTGGAAGGCGAGCCGATCACCGATTACTGCCAGCGCCTGCAGCTGCCGCTGGAACGCCGGCTGCAGCTGATGCTGCAGGTATGCGCGGTGGTCAGCCACGCACACGCCAACCTGATCGTGCACCGGGACCTGAAGCCATCCAACATCCTGGTCACCGCCAACGGTGAGGTGAAGCTGCTGGATTTCGGCATCGCCAAGCTGCTGGACGATGAGCAGGCGCGCACCAACGCCGCGCACCCGCCGACCGAAGCGCGCGCCTTCACCCTGCACTACGCCGCACCCGAACAGGTACGCGGCGAACCGGTGACCACGCTGACCGATGTGTATTCGCTGGGCGTGGTGCTGTTCGAGGTGATCACCGGGCGCAAGCCCTATCGCCTGCGCCGGCACAGCGACGCCGAGTGGGAGCGCTCGATCCTGGAGGTGGATGCGCCGCGTGCGTCCAGCGTGCTGCTGCGCGGCGACATCACCGATGCGGCGGCCACGCCGGCGGCGCGGCGCCTGGCCCGGCGCCTGCGCGGTGACCTGGACACGATCCTGCTCAAGGCGCTGCAGAAGGATCCTGCGCAGCGCTATGCCTCGGTGGAAGCGTTGGCGCAGGACCTGCAGCGCTTCCTGGAAGGCCGCCCGATCCACGCGCGCCCGCAGCGTTCGCTGTACCGCCTGCGCAAGTACCTGGGGCGGCACCGCTGGGGCGTGGCGCTGGCTGCGGTGGCGATCCTGGCACTGGCGGTGCTGGCGGCACTGGCGGTGTGGCAGATGCAGCAGGCGCGGCGTGAGATCGCGCGTGCGCAGGCCATGCAGGATTTCACCATCGGCCTGTTCGACCGCGCCGCCAGCGTGCGCCACGGCAGCTTCGATGTGCGCCAGCTGCTGGCCACCGGGCAGCAGCGCGGCGAGGCGGAGCTGGCCGACCAGCCATTGCCGCTGGCCGACCTGGAAGGGGTGATCGGCCGGCTGCGGATCGGCATGGGCGATTACGCGCTGGCGCTGGAAACGCTGGACCGGCAGCGAGCGCTGCTGGACCAGGTCAAGCAGGTGCCGCCCGGGCTGCAGCTGGAAGCGGTCACCCAGCGCGGCCGCGCGCTGCGCATGCTGGGCCGCTCGCGCGAGTGCGTGGCGCACATGACGCCGATGCAGGCGCTGGCGGCCGAGCAGCGTCAGGCGCTGCCGTCGGTGGTGGCCGAGTTCCACGCCCAGCTGGGCCGCTGCCAGCAGCTGCTGGGCTACCGCGATGAAGCCCGCGAAGGGTTCGAGCGTGCGCTGGCACTGCGCCGCGACATCACCCACGACGCCACCGCAATGGCCGAGAGCCTGTCCGACCTGGCCGCACTGGAGAGTGACGACGGCAACGCACAGGCCGCGCTGACCGGCTACCGCCAGGCCCTGCAGCTGCTGCAGGCGCGTACCACCGATCGCCACCCGCAGCTGGTCACCCTGCGCCGCCACCTCGGCGAAATGATGGCCGCGCAGGGCGACCTGGACGGTGCCGACCGCAGCCTGCGCGCGGCGTGGACCGACGCGGTCAGCCTGTATGGCAATGACCATCCCGAAACGCTGACCATCCGCCGCCTGCGCGCGACCCTGGCCCTGCAGCGCGGCGATCTGACCGAAGCCGAGGCCGCCCTGCAGCAGGTGCACCGGCTGACCCGGCAAGCGCTGGGCGAGCAGCACCGCGACACCGGCCAGACCTGGCATGCGCTGGGCCGTTCGGCGCTGGAACGCGGCGACAACGCGGCGGCGGTGGAGGCATTCGGCCGCGCAGTGGCGATCTGGCGCCAGCCCGACTGCATCGGGCTGCTGCCGCAGGGCTTGTACGACTATGGCAACGCACTGGCCGAGGTCGGCCGCTGGCAGGATGCGCTGGCCGCCTTCCATGAGGGTCGCCAGTGGCAGGCCGCGCAGCGCGGCGACGACGACCCGGAAGTGCAGCGGGGCGACCGCCGCATGGCCGAGATCATCGGCGAGCATGTCGACCCCTGGCAGGCCGGCGAGCGCCTGGCAAAACTGATGCGGCAATCCGCGCGGGGTGGCCCGGAGGCCCGCCTCCAGCTGCAGGCGGTACAGCTGGCGTGGGGACGCAACCTGCTCCGCATGGACCAACCGGTGGAGGCCCAGCGCGCGCTGCGGCCGCTGACCGAGGGCGAGGCGATGGATCCGCGCAGCGTCAACTTGCGCTGGCTGGCACGGACCGCGCTGGGCCAGCTGGACTGCGCGCAGGCGCCGGCACGGGGGCGCGAGGCACTGGTGCGGCTGCAGGCCGAAGTACGCGCGCAGCGGCCACAGGGCGGCCGCATTCCCCGGCAGATCGAGCAGGCGTTGCAGGCCTGTGGCAGCAAGCGCCTGCAGGCGCGCACCGGCCAGCCTGAACGCAGGCGCGGCGCCACGGCGGCGAATTAACGTTCACGTGCCTATGATGGCCGACCCTTTCCTGCCCATCGCTGCCTGCATGCAACGACGCGACTTCATCCGCAATGCCTCCCTGGCCTTGGCCGCCATCGGTTTTCCCGCGCTGCCGGCCTGCGCCGCGCAGGGCAGCCAGGTAGGCCTGCGCCGGCTGGGCCAGCCGCAGCCATTCGATTTCGCCACCCTCAAGGGCCAGGCACGCGCGCTGTCCGAGGCGGCTTACAAGAGTCATCGCCGGACCCTGCCGGGGCCGCTGGAGGCGCTGGACTGGGACCAGTACCAGTCGATACGCTACCGTCAGGACCACGCGCTGTGGGCGGACCAGCCCGGCCGCTTCCAGGCCAAGTTCTTCCACCTGGGCCTGTATTTCCATTCGCCGGTGCGCATGTTCGACATCGTCGACGGCAAGGCGCAGGAACTGGCCTATGACCCGGCCGCGTTCGATTACGGCAAGAGCGGCCTGAAGAACGGCCACCTGCCGGCCGACCTGGGCTTTGCCGGGTTCCGGCTCAATACCCGCGCCGACACCGACCGCGATTTCGCCGCCTTCCTGGGCGCCAGCTACTTCCGCGCGGTAGGCAAGGAAGGCCAGTACGGCCAGTCCGCCCGTGGCCTGGCAATCGACACCGGCATGGACCGCCCGGAGGAATTCCCCGATTTCATTGCCTACTTCCTGGAACAGCCGGCCGCCGACTCCAACACGCTGGTGGTGTACGCCCTGCTGGATTCGCCCAGCGTGGCCGGTGCCTACCGCTTCGCCATCACCAACGGCGATGTGCTGCTGATGGACGTGGACGTGGCGCTGTACCCGCGCAAGGCCATCGAACGGCTTGGCATCGCGCCGTGCACCAGCATGTACCAGGTGGGCGAGAACGACCGCCGGATGGCCTGGGACTGGCGCCCGGAGATCCACGACACCGACGGCCTGTCGATGTGGAACGGCGCTGGCGAGTGGATCTGGCGCCCGCTGTCCAACCCGCGCCAGCTGCGCTTCAACATGTTCGTGGACAACAACCCGAAGGGCTTTGGCCTGCTGCAGCGCGACCGCAGCTTCGACCACTACCAGGACGATGGCGTGTTCTACGAGAAGCGCCCTTGCCTGTGGGTGGAACCGAAGGGTCAGTGGGGCAGGGGCTCGGTCCAGCTGGTGGAAATTCCCACCGTGGACGAGACCTTCGACAACATCGTGGCGTTCTGGAACCCCGAAGCCAAGCCGCAGCCGGGCCAGGAAATGCTGCTGGGCTACCGCCTGTACTGGGGTGCCGAGCCACCGGCGCGGCCGCCGCTGGCGCAGGCCGTGGCCACCCGCACCGGCCTGGGCGGGGTAATCGGCAAGAAGCGCGAGTACTTCTCGTGGCGTTTCGCCGTGGACTTCCAGGGCGGCGAACTGGCCGCGCTGATCGACAAGGGCGAGGTGGAAGCGGTGGTGCAGGCCAGCCGCGGCCGCACCGAGATCGTCTCGGCGCGCCCGCTGCGCGAGATCAAGGGCTACCGCGCCATGTTCGATCTGGTGCCGCCCGATGACAGCACCGACCAGATCGACATCCGCCTGTACCTGCGCAGCGGTGGCAAGACCCTGACCGAAACCTGGCTGTACCAGTACAGCCCGCCGCCGGCGGGGGCGCAGGAACGTACGTTGTATTGAGACGGTGTACCGACCAACGGTCGGTACCTACCGGCAGGTCTACAGGGGTAGCCGTGCCTGGGCAGGGTCGATCCTGCCTTCGCCGCGCGTGATCTTCTTGAACTCCGCGCGGCTGACCGAGACGTAGCGTTCGTTGCCACCGATCTCCACCTGCGGACCGTCCTGCACCGCGTGGCCGTGTTCGTCCACGCGCACGGTCAAGGTGGCCTTCTTGCCACTGTGGCAGATGGTCTTGATCTCCTGCATCTCGTCGGCCCACGCCAGCAGGTACTGGCTGCCTTCGAACAGCTCCCCGCGGAAATCGGTGCGCAGCCCGTAGCACAGCACCGGAATGCGCAGCTGGTCGACCACTTCGCTGAGCTGCCAGACCTGGCTGCGGCTGAGGAACTGTGCCTCGTCCACCAGCACGCAGCCCAACGGCCCGTCGCTGGCGATGTCGGCGCGGATCAGCTGCTCCAGGTCGGTATCGCGGTCGAAGGCAATGCCATCGGCCTTCAGGCCGATCCGCGAGGCCACCACGCCGCGCCCCGCACGGTCGTCCAGGCGCGGGGTGAGGATGGCCACGCGCATGCCGCGCTCGCGATAGTTGTGCGCCGACTGCAGCAGCGTGGTGGTCTTGCCGGCGTTCATCGCCGAATAGTAGAAATAGAGCTTGGCCATCGGCCAATTCTAGACGGCGCGCTACCTCCCGTCGCCCTCTCCGCCGTGGACGGTTTCCGGCCGCCCCACGTCGATCTGCTGCTGGCGCAGCGGGGCCATCCAGTAGGTGTCGTGCAGACACCAGTACAGCTCGGGCTTCCAGTACTCCGGGTCGTAGTAGTCCGCACCGGACTGAACCTCGCCCGCCGTGGCGCCGGTGTGCTGTACAACCTGCAGGCCGCTGTGCACGTGCCCGACCCGGCTGCCGGTGATCTTCGACAGCCTTCCGCGCATGGCGCTTTCCAGCCGCGGCTTGGCGACGTGGTCGCCGTACTGGGCGAACACGTCCTGCCTGCGCTGCAGCGCCCGCTCGCGCTGCCCCGCGTCCAGCTCTGCCCACCAGGCGTCGCGCAGGCGCACGAAGTCGTGATAGCCGCGCTCGGCGGCCAGATCCATCCACGCGTACGCCAGCTCCGGATCGGCCGGCACCCCACTGCCCTCGCGGTACATGATCGCCACCCGCAGCTGCGAGTACTTGTCGGCGTACTCGGCGGCCTTGCGGAACCGCGACAACGCGCGTGGCAGGTTGCCCTTGTCGAACTCCTTCAGCCCATAACGGCGCCAGCGCAGATCCGGATGGCCATCCAGGAAGCCATCGGTCATCAGCGAGGCGGGAATGGTCCGGGGGACCTGCCGCGCACAGCCAGGGGTGCTTGCGCCAGCGACCCCGGTGGCCAGCCAGAGGGCCGCGCCGACCGCGCTGCCGGCCATCCAATGCATGAATCCATTCATGTGATTGCTCCGATCCGATCGCTCTCTGGATATCCCACCGCCCGGCGCAGGTCAAGCCAGGTCCGGTGGCCCGCCGCCCGTTACAATGCGGCACCCACGGAGAAGGCATGCACGGTCTCAATCCCCCCCAACGCGCGGCAGTGCTGCACTGCGAAGGTCCCCTGCTGGTACTGGCCGGCGCGGGCAGCGGCAAGACGCGCGTGATCGTGGAAAAGATCGCCCAGCTGATCAGCACCCGCCGTTACCCGGCCAAGCGCATCGCGGCGATCACCTTCACCAACAAGTCCGCCAAGGAAATGCGCGAGCGCGTGGCCAAGCGCCTGCAGGGCGGCGACGCCGAAGACGTCACCATCTGCACCTTCCATGCGCTGGGCCTGAAGTTCCTGCAGATCGAGCATGCCGCGGTAGGCCTCAAGCGCGGCTTCTCGATCTTCGACGCCGACGATTCCACCTCGCAGGTGAAAGACCTGATGTACGGCGCCAAGCCGGACGACATCGAGGACGTGAAGAACCTCATCTCGCGTGCGAAGAACGCCGGCCTGTCGCCCGAACAGGCGATGGCCGAAGCGCGCAGCAACCGCGAGAAGGAAGCGGCCAGCGTCTACGAGCGCTACCAGCTGCGCCTGACCGCGTTCAACGCAGTCGATTTCGACGACCTGATCCGGCTGCCGGTGCAGGTGCTGGAGGAGAACCCGGAGATCGCGCTGGCCTGGCGCGAACGCATCGGCTACCTGCTGGTCGACGAATGCCAGGACACCAACGATGCGCAGTACCGGCTGCTCAAGCAGCTGGCCGGCACTGCCGGCAACTTCACCTGCGTGGGCGACGATGACCAGTCCATCTACGCCTGGCGCGGGGCCAACCCGGAAAACCTGCAGCAGATGGCGCGCGATTACCCGGCGCTGGAAATCATCAAGCTTGAGCAGAATTACCGTTGCTCCAACCGCGTGCTGCGTGCGGCCAACGCGCTGATCGCCAACAACCCGCATGAACACCTGAAGAAGCTGTGGAGCGACCAGGCCGACGGCGAACGCATCCGCGTGTGGGAGTGCCGCAACAGCGAACACGAGGCGGAGAAGGTCGCCGCCGAGATCTCCTACCTGGCCACCTCCAAGCAGATTCCGTGGAGCGATTTCTGCATCCTGTTCCGCGGCAACTTCCAGTCGCGGCCGCTGGAAAAGGCGCTGCAGCTGGTGCGCGCGCCGTACCACATCACCGGCGGCACCGCGTTCCTGGAACGCCAGGAAGTGAAGGACACGCTGTCGTGGCTGCGCCTGCTGGTGAACCCCGATGACGATACGGCGTTCATGCGCGCGGTGCAGTCGCCCAAGCGTGAGGTGGGCGCCGGTACGCTGGCCAAGCTGGCCGAGCTGGCCTCGGACAAGGAGCTGCCAATGGCGCATGCGGCCGAGGCGATCGGCGCGCTGGCTCAGCTGCCGCCGCGTGCCGCCAACAGCCTGAGCCGCTTCACCGACATCCTGCGCGACCTGCGTGCGGAGATGCCCAAACTGAGCTCGGGCGACCTGGTGCGGAAGCTGGTGAAGGATTCGGGGCTGGTCTCCGAACTGCGCAGCACCTGCAAGGAAGAGTCGGTGTACCAGCGCCGGCTGGCCAACCTGGAAGAGCTGGCGCAGTGGTTCGAAGGCGGTCCGCGTGGCGCCACCACCGCCGACCTGGCCGCGCAGCTGGCGCTGCTGTCGCGCAACGACAAGGACGATGGTGGCAACCAGGTGCGGATGATGACCCTGCACGCATCCAAGGGCCTGGAGTTCCCGTATGTGTTCATCGTCGGCTGCGAGGACGGCGTGCTGCCGCACCAGGTCAGCCTGGACGAGGGCAACCTGCAGGAAGAACGGCGCCTGCTGTACGTGGGCATTACCCGCGCCAAGGTGCAGCTGTGGATGAGCCACAGCAAGCTGACCCGCAAGTTCGGCGAGCATGTGCGGCTCAAGCCGAGCCGTTTCTTCGACGAGATTCCGGCCGAGGAAATGCAGCGCGACGGTGCCGACCCGGTGGCCGATGCGGCGCGCAAGAAGGAGCGCGCCAGCGCCGGCCTGGCGGCGATCGAGGCCTTGTTCGACTGACGTCATCCAGCATCAGCGGCCGACGTCGTAGAGCCGACTGTCAGTCGGCTGCCGTTAGCGCGGCGCCTGCAGAAGGCAGCCGACAGAAGGCAGCCGACTAACAGTCGGCTCTACCCACGTGTTGCGGCAGCCTGCACAATCGGGCAATTCCTGCCTGCGAGCGACGCGATGTCCGCCGTGATCCAGACCGAACGCCTGCACCTGCGCCTGATCGATCCCGACCATGATGCGGCGGACATGCTGGCGCTGCTCAACGAGCCGGGCTTCATCCGCCATATCGCCGACCGTGGCGTGCGCACCCTGGCGCAGGCGCGCGATTACACCGCCGAACGCGTGCTCGGCAGTTACACGCTCAACGGGTTCGGCATGTACGCCATCATCCGGCGCAGCGACGGCGCGTGGCTGGGCAACGCCGGGCTGGTGCGCCGCGATGGGCTGCCCGCGCCGGACGTGGGCTATGCGCTGCTGGCACGGTACGAAGGCAACGGCTACGCGTTCGAAGCCGCGCGAGGGGTGATGCATTACGCGCGTGACGTACTGGGCTACCCGGACCTGTACGGCATCGTCGCGCCGGAAAACCTGCGTTCGGCCGCGCTACTGCGCAAGCTGGGCATGGAAGACCGTGGCGATGTGCGCCTGCCGGCGCCGCGCGATGAAGAAGTGCTGCTCCTGTTCGCCACGCCCGGCGCGCCGCAGGTTTGACGGTTGTCCACCAATCGCGTGGGACACGCATGGCGTGTCGCTACACCTGTGCGACGAGATTTCAGGCCGCGCCGTAGCGACACGCCATGCGTGTCCCAAGCAATCTCACCCGCCCAGCTGGGCGCGCAACTCGGCCAACTGTTCCTGCAACGCGGCCACCGTGGTTTCCAGCTCCTGCACGCGCGCTTCCAGCGCGGCATTGCCGCCGCCACTGGACGGTGCGGATTTGTACTGCTCGGCCAACGCCTGCACATCCACCGGGCCGGCCAGCAGGTGCATGTAACGGTCTTCGCGCTGGCCGCCAGAGCGCGGCAGCAGCACGGCCAGGCCGCGCTGGATCATGCGCTCCACGTGGTGGCGCAGTTCGTCGGCGTCCTGGAACTGGAACAGGCGCTCGCTGCGGGTGAGCAGCTCGTTCACCGTCTGCGGGCCGCGCAGCAGCAGCAGGCCCAGGATGGCCAGCTGCTGCCGGGTCAGGTCCAGCGCGCTGCCGGCGCGGTGCTCGTAGCGCTCGGCACGCGAGGAGAACTGCTGGCGGGCCAGGCCCAGGGTTTCCAGCTGGCGCAGGGCGTGGTGCACATCGCCGGCCGACAGCTGCAGCACCGGCTCGCGGGCGGTCTTCTGGTTGGCCGCCACCTGGGTGGCGTTGACCGTGAGCGGGTAGGCGTCCGGGGTGGTCGCTTCCTTCTCGATCAGGCAGCCCAGGGCACGGGCCTGGGCCGCGTTGAGCACGGGCAGGGCAGGGGTCTGGGTGTCGTCGGTCATCTCGCGCTCCGGGTGTTTCTGGGCCGTGCAGCATAGCCGAGCCCTGCGGCCGGCATGAACCGCAGCGGCCAAGCCGGTAAACTGGCGCCACTCAGTACTGGTGATTGCCATGCGTCGTACCGCTGTTTCCCTGTCCGTGCTTGCCTGCGCCGTGATGGCGCTGGGGGCGTGCAAGCGCACCGAAACCCCCGCCGAAACTGCTGCCCCGGCCCCTGCTGCCGCCGCGGCCGCGCCCGCCGCGAAGGGCGATGCCGCCGTGGCCGCCAACGACAACCTCAACGCCGTGCTGTGGATGCAGCGTTCGCAGGAGTACCGGGCAATCACCGAGCAGACCTACCGCGCCGCTGCCGACCACCTGGACAAGGCGCTCAAGGAAGCCAACTGGGATGCGCTGGTGCCCGAAGAGCGCGGCAACGCCGCCAAGGGCCTGAAGCCGGCCGTGGTGCTGGACGTGGACGAAACCGTGCTGGACAACTCGCCCTACCAGGCCCGCCTGGTCCGCGACGGCGGCGAGTACGACGAACTGAGCTGGGACCAGTGGGTGGCCGAAAAGAAGGCCAAGGCCATTCCGGGCGTGGTCGATTTCGCCAAGGCGGCCAACGCCAAGGGCGTGACCCTGCTGTACATCTCCAACCGCGCCGTGCACCTCAAGGAGGCCACCCTGGCCAACCTGCGTGCCGAAGGCCTGCCGGTGGCCGATGACAGCGTGTTCCTGGGCCTGGGCACGGTGGTGAAGGACTGCGAGCAGGCCGGCAGCGAAAAGAACTGCCGCCGCCGCCTGGCCGGGCAGAACTACCGCGTGCTGATGCAGTTCGGCGACCAGCTGGGCGACTTCGTGGAAGTGACCGCCAACACCAACGACGGCCGCGACGCGCTGCTGCAGCAGTACCACGACTGGTTCGGCGAGCGCTGGTGGATGCTGCCCAACCCGACCTACGGCGGCTTCGAACCGGCCCAGTTCAACAACGACTACGGCCAGTCGCGCCAAGCCCGCCACGACGCCAAGCGGGCTGCGCTGGACTACGCGCCGTGAGCCGCGCCCCGCTGCCGCTGCGCGATGACGAACGCCTGATCTTCGCGCTCGATGTGCCGGGCCGCGAGGATGCCCTGGCCTGGGTGGACCGGCTGGGCGATGCGGTGTCGTTCTACAAGATCGGCATGGAGCTGCTGGCCTCGGGCGAGTACTTCGAGGTGCTCGATGCGCTGGCCGCGCGCGACAAGCGCGTGTTCGTCGACCTGAAGTTCTTCGACATCCCGGCCACCGCTGCGGCGGTGATCCGCCGGCTGTCGCAGTGGCCGGTGAGCTACGCCACCATCCATGGTTGGCACCCGGCGATGATGGAGGCCTGCGCGGCGGCCAACAGCAGCGACATGCGCCTGCTGGCGGTGACCGTGCTGACCTCGATGGGGCGTGAGGACCTGCGTGGCATGGGCATCGACCGCGAGCCGGTCGACGTGGTGGTGGAACGCGCGCTGGCCGCGCAGGCCGCCGGCATCGACGGCGTGATCGCCTCGGGCCAGGAAGCCGGCCCGATCCGCGCCGCCACCGGCGCCGGGTTCTCGATCGTGTGCCCGGGCATCCGCCCCGGTGGCCCGGTGGGCGACGACCAGAAGCGCACCGTGGGCGTGGCCCAGGCGTTCGCCGACGGCGCCGATGCCATCGTGGTCGGTCGCCCGATCCGCTTGGCGGCCGACCCGCGCGCGGCTGCGCGGGCGATCCAGGACGAGATCCGCGCCGCTCGTCGCTGACTGATGTAGGGGTTGCACGCACCGGGATGGAACTGCATCCCGGTGCCAGGTAGCGCCTGTTCGCAGAAATGGATCCATCAATCGTTGGTGCCGCTGAAACGCGACCGACCACGCAGTTGTTCCGACTTCTTTGCCGTCGAATCGACCCGGCACACGCCCCGGCGCTGTGCCTGTCGTTTCCACTTTTCCGCAAAGGAGTTGCTGCATGCGTATCTGTTCCCGGCCGGCCTGGATGTTCGGCCTGATCCTTTCTGCTGTTTCGGTTCCCGCGCTGGCCCAGCCCGGGCCGGACACCGTGCCCCACATCATCGGCGGGGTCGACGCCGAACCCGGCCAGTACCCGTTCATGGCCAGCCTGCAGCGGCTGGGCCGCGGCGATTCGGACCACGCCCGCCACAGCTGCGGTGCCACCTTGATCTCGCCCTCCTGGGTGCTCACCGCCGCGCACTGTGTTGACGGGCTGCCGCCGGCGCAGCTGGCGGTGCTGGTCGGGGAGACCACGCTGAAGACCACGCCGCGCCGCCGCGCCTCCAACGTCAAGGCCATCCACGTCCATCCGGCCTACGACGAAGGCAACCTGCTCAACGACGTGGCGCTGATCCAGCTCAAGCGGGCGGTGCCCAAGGCCGAGCCGGCCGAGTTGTTGCTGGGCCGGGACAGTGCCTACCTGCGGCCCGGGCGCGCCTTCACGGTGATCGGCTGGGGGGTGACCGACTTCCCCGGGGAGCAGGATCTGCCGACCACCCTGCAGACGGTGCAGACCCCGTTCGTGACCTTTGCCGCGTGCCAGCAGGCCTACCCGGACCTGCAGGCCGGCGCGGTGATCTGCGCCGGCGCCGAGGGCATCGACAGCTGCAGCGGCGACTCCGGCGGGCCGCTGCTGGTGCGCCGCAAGGGCGCCTGGACGGTGCTGGGCACGGTCAGCTGGGGCGAGGGCTGCGCGCTGCCGGATCGCCCTGGGGTGTACGCGCGGTTATCGCAGGGCTATGTGCGCGATTTCATCCAGGCCACCTGGATGCGTGACTGATATCCAATAGAAACAGTGGGTTGCGCCCATCCTGCCAGCCCGGCGGGCAGGATGGGTTGCCGCTGTGGGGGCGCAGGCCGCAAGATGCGGACCGGTCCGGGGAAGTCCGAATTCATGTCCATGCCGTTGATGACAGGGCGCTACCGACCCTGGGTGATGTCGCTGTCGCTGTGCGGGCTGCTGCTGGTGGGGGCGTGCAAGCGCGACACGATCGACCCGGATGCACCCGCCGCTGAGCCGGTGGCCGCGTTGCAGCAGATCGCCCGCCACCTGGCCGACAACGACCTGGTGGGCTACGCCCGCGCCTCGGTGCCGCCGGCCCAGTACACCCGCCTGCAGACGGCCTGGGACGAGGGTCACAGCCGCTGGCCGCTCACCGACCTGCCGCTGGATGGCCAGCTGCTGCCGATGCTGGCGGCGCTGTCCGCGCCGGACGCGCCCAAGCGCCTGCAGCGCTCGTTCGACACCCAGATTGCCGGCCAGGCCACCGGGGTGCGCCAGGCGGCCCATTCGATGGGGCTGTTCGGCGTGCAGTACCTGCGCAACCAGACCGACTACAGCGAGGCCGAGCGCGCCCACTACAGCCAGGTAGTGGATGTGCTGAGCCGCTGGGCGGCCGCCGCGCCGCTGACCGACAAGCAGCGCGCCAAGATCACCATCACCCTGTTGACCGCCACCGCACGCAATGCCGGGTTGTCCACCGACGCCGAGCTGCAGGCGGCCGGCATGGAAGGCAGCCTGCGCCGGCTGGGACCGTTCGCCAAGGCGCTGAAGACCGCGCTGGCCAGTTACGGGCTGTCGCTGGACGCGGCAATGAACGACCTGCGCGGCGAACTGGTGTCGCAGGAGGGCGACACCGCCGTGCTGCGGATCCAGTACCCGCTGGCCGGCGAACAGATCGAAGCCCAGGTGCGCATGACCCGCCGCGAGGGCCACTGGTACCTGGCGCGCACCCTGGAAGAGACCGACGCATTGCTCAAGGCGGCTGACGAAGCGAAGGCCGCCATGGCCGCGCAAGCTGAACATGACGCTCAGCTGGCCGCAGAAGCAGAGGCCGCCGCGCAGGTCAAGGACGGTGCTTCTGCACCGGCTAAGCCATAATGAAGCCGATGCCGAACCAGAATCCCCTGCCTTTCCCCGGCGAAGAGCCGCCCAAGACGCCGGACGTCCCGTCCGCGTCGCCCGACACCGTGCCCGGCGCGGACGCCCCGACCGCGGGCGCAACCGACCCGGCGGCGATCGTGCCCAGCCCGGTCAGCGCGGCAGCGCGCACCTCGTTCGGGCGCCGCCCGTGGTGGGCCCGCCTGCTGGGCCGCCTGGTCGAACCGTGGCTGTCGCTGAAGATCGAACCCGAACACCCCGGCCAGTACGACGACGGCCGCCCGGTGGTCTACGTGCTGGAAGACTACGGTCTGTCCAACGCGCTGATCCTGGACAAGGCCTGCCGTGAAGCCGGGCTGCCCTCGCCGCTGGTGCCCATTGCCGGCGACCCGACCGGGCGCAGGCGGGCCTATCTGGCGCTGTCGCGGCGGAGCAGCAGCAACTCGCTGATTCCCGAACAGCGCGGCGCCAAGACCCATTCCGATTCGCTGGCCAAGGTGCTGCAGGCCCACCGCGCCCGCGGCGAGCTGGACGTGAACCTGGTGCCGGTGTCGATCTTCGTCGGCCGCGCGCCGGACAAGCAGAGCGGCTGGTTCGCGGTGCTGTTCTCGGAAAACTGGGCGCTGGTGGGCCGCTTCCGCCGCCTGTTGGCGGTGCTGCTCAACGGCCGCAGCACCATCGTGCGGTTCGCCCCGCCGATCTCGCTGCGCGCCACCGTGGACGAAGGGCTGGACCCCGAGCGCACGGTGCGCAAGCTGCAGCGCGTGCTGCGCACCCACTTCCGCCGCATCCGCGAATCGGTGATCGGGCCCGACCTGTCCACCCGCCGCCTGCTGGTGGACAAGGTGCTGGAGGCGGACACGGTGCGCGAGGCGATCGCGTCGCAGGCCAAGCGCGACAACACCAAGCCGGCCGACGCCTGGAAGAAGGCGCACGCCTACGCCTGGGAAATCGCCGCGGACTACTCCAGCCCGGTGGTGCGCTCGGCCAGCTTCATGCTCAGCCATGTGTGGAACCGCATCTACGCCGGCGTGCTGGTGCACCACCTGGACAAGTTCAAGGCCGCCGCGCCGGGCCATGAAGTGGTGTACGTGCCCAGCCACCGCAGCCACATGGATTACCTGCTGCTGTCCTACCTGTTGTACGACCGCGGCATCGTGCCGCCGCACATCGTGGCGGGCATCAACCTGAACCTGCCGGTGGTGGGCACGCTGCTGCGCAAGGGCGGTGCGTTCTTCATCCGCCGCTCGATCCGCGGCAACGCGCTGTATTCGGCGGTGCTGAGCGAATACGTGGCGCAGCTGGTGGCCGGTGGCTATTCGATCGAATACTTCGTCGAAGGCGGCCGTTCGCGTACCGGGCGCCTGCTGCAGCCCAAGGGCGGCATGATCTCGATGACGCTGCGCGCGTTCCTGCGCCAGCCGCGCAAGCCGGTGCTGTTCCAGCCGGTCTACATCGGCTATGAAAAGCTGATGGAAGGCGGCAGTTACCTGGACGAGCTGTCCGGGCGGCCGAAGGAAAAGGAATCGATCTGGCAGCTGCTGTGGTCGATCCCCAAGGTACTCAAGCAGAACTACGGCCAGGTGGTGGTGAACTTCGGCGAGCCGATCGCGCTCAACGACGTACTGGCCCGCCAGGCACCGGAGTGGGATGGCGCGCCGGTTGGCGAGGACGAGAAGCCGTCGTGGCTGTCGGGCACGGTGGACCACCTGGCCGAACGCATCCAGGTGCACATCAACGGCGCGGCCGACGTCAATCCGATCAACCTGCTGGCGCTGGCGCTGCTGTCCACGCCCAAGCATGCGATGGGCGAAGCCGACCTGATCGCGCAGATCGAGCTGTGCAAGACCCTGCTGGTGGAAATGCCGTATTCGGACCGGGTCACGGTCACGCCGCATTCGCCGGAGCGGATCATCGCGCACGCCGAGGAAATCAACGTGCTGACCCGGATCAAGCACCCGCTGGGCGATGTGCTCAGCGTCAGTGGCGATACCGCGGTGCTGCTCAGCTACTTCCGCAACAACGTCATCCACCTGTTCACCGCGTCGTCGTGGGTGGCGTGCTGCTTCCAGAACAACCGCCGCATGAGCCGCACCGGGCTGGTGCAGCTGGGCCGCACCGTGTACCCGTTCCTGCAGGCCGAGCTGTTCCTGCCGTGGACCGAAGACGAATTCGCCCAGCGCATCGAGCAGACCATCGCGGTGTTCGTGCGCGAGGGCCTGCTGCAGAACGTCAATGACGACGATGGCGGCATCCTGGCGCGCAACACCGGGCAGACCGACGAGGTGTTCCGCCTGCGTGCGATCGGCCATTCACTGCAGCAGGCGTTCGAGCGGTATTACATCGCCATTTCGGTGCTGGTGAAGAACGGCCCGGGCACGCTGGGCGCAGCCGAGCTGGAAAGCCTGTGCCAGCAGGCCGCGCAGCGCCTGAGCCTGCTCTACGCCCCGGCCGCGCCGGAGTTCTTCGACCGCACCCTGTTCCGTGGCTTCATCCAGAAGCTGCGCGAGCTGCGCCTGGTGTGGCCGGACGAGAACAGCAAGCTGCTGTTCGACGAACGCCTGGACATGTGGGCCAAGGACGCCAAGTTCATTCTGGGCCGTGAGCTGCGCCACACCATCGAGCGGGTGAGCCCCGAAGCCGCGAAGCCAGAGGAACCGGTGGCCGCGGATTGACGGCGGCGGCGATCATTTCTGGTCGCCGCATTTCCCTCAGACACGCATGGCGTGTCCCTACGCGCATCGTCGTAGCGACACGCCGTGCGTGTCCCACGTAACGCCCGCTCTTGCGGCTACGCCGGCTCGTCCGGAATCAACATGTCTTCCAGCTTCGCAATGCGGTCCTTGAGCTGGAGCTTGCGGCGCTTCAGGCGCTTGAACTCCAGCTCATCCTCGCCATTGGCGGCCATGCGCTGGATCTTGTCATCCAGGTCACGATGCTCCTGCCGGAGGTTGGCAAGCAGGTCGGTGATCTGTTCGGGCGTCAGGGTATCCACAGTCGTCGAGCATACACATCCGGCATGACGCCCGGGAGTGAACGCAGTCACTTCCCCACACCGATGGCAACCAGTGCGAGCCGGTAGAATGACCGGATGCCTGCCGTGCTGCCCCTGCCCGATCCGCTCCCCCGCGCCCCGCGCACGGACGCGGCCGCGCAGGACAGACTGGCGCGCAGGCTGCGCCGCCAGGTGGGCCAGGCGATCGCCGACTTCGGCATGATCGAGGACGGCGACCGCATCATGGTCTGCCTGTCCGGTGGCAAGGACAGCTACACCCTGCTGGACGTGCTGCTGCAGCTGCAGAAAAAGGCCCCGGTGGCCTTCGAACTGGTGGCGGTGAACCTGGACCAGAAACAGCCGGGCTTCCCCGGACACGTGCTGCCGGAGTACCTGGCCTCGATCGGCGTGGCTTACCAGATCATCGAACAGGACACCTATTCGGTGGTGAGCCGGGTCATTCCCGAAGGCCGCACGATGTGCTCGCTGTGCTCGCGGCTGCGTCGCGGCGCGCTGTACCGGCATGCGGCGGAACATGGCTTCAGCAAGATCGCACTCGGCCACCACCGCGACGACAGCGTGGCCACGTTCTTCCTCAACCTGTTCCACCACGCCAAGCTCTCCGCGATGCCGCCCAAGCTGCGCAGCGACGATGGCCAGCACGTGGTGATCCGCCCGCTGGCCTATGTCAGCGAGCGCGACATCGCACAGCATGCGCAGGCGCGCGGCTTCCCGATCATTCCGTGCACGCTGTGCGGCAGCCAGGACAACCTGCAGCGCCGCCAGGTGGCGCAGATGCTGCAGCAGTGGGAGGATCAACACCCAGGGCGGATCGACCAGATCGCGCGTGCGCTGGGCAACATCCACCCGTCGCAGCTGGCCGACCCGGCCCTGTTCGATTTCATGGCGCTGGGCCGCACCGCGGTCGCGCCCAGCCCGCCGTCGGCCTGGACCGACGGCACCCCCTGACCTTCCCTTTCACGCCTTCCTATCCGGATTTCCATGTTCTTTCGCAACCTGACGCTGTTCCGCTTCCCGACCGCCACTGATTTCTCTGAAGTCGATACCCTGCTGCCGCAGGTGCTGCTCAAGCCGGTCGGCCCGCTTGAAATGAGTTCACGCGGTTTCATTTCCCCGTTCGGTCGTGAGGAAAAGGCCGTGTTCTCGCACCGCGTCGGCGACGCGCTGTGGCTGACCGTGGGCGGTGAGGACAAGATCCTGCCGGGCGCGGTGGTCAACGACCTGCTGGCCCGCAAGCTGGAAGAGATCGAAGAGAAGGAGGGGCGCAAGCCCGGCGGGCGCGAGCGCAAGCGCCTGAAGGACGACCTGCTGCATGAGCTGATGCCGCGTGCCTTCGTGAAGAGCTCGCGTACTGACGCGCTGATCGACCTCACCCACGGCTACGTGGCGGTGGACTGCTCGAGCAGCAAGAAGGGCGAGAACATGATGTCCGACATCCGTGGCCTGCTCGGCAGCTTCCCGGCCATGCCGCTGAACGCGGAAGTGGCGCCGCGCTCGATCCTGACCGGCTGGATCGCCGGTGAGCCGCTCCCCACCGGGCTGAGCCTGGGCGAAGAGTGCGAGATGAAGGACCCGGCCGAGGGCGGCGCAGTGGTCAAGTGCCAGCACCAGGAACTGCGCTGCGATGAGATCGACAAGCACCTGGACGCCGGCAAGCAGGTGACCAAGCTGGCCCTGGTGTTCGAGGACAACCTGTCCTTCGTGCTGGGCGACGACCTGATCGTGCGCAAGCTGAAGTTCCTGGACGGCGCCCTGGACCAGCTCGAGCACGCCGACGAAGACGGCCGCCGCGCCGAGCTGGATGCCCGTTTCGCCCTGCAGAGCGGCGAAGTACGGCGCCTGTTCCTGCTGCTGGAAGAGGCCTTCAAGCTGAGCAAAGCCGACTGAGGCACCGGGCGGGGTCCTGCCCCGCCCCTTTACACCCCGCAGTCATATCCCGCGCACCACGGGCGTTATGCTGTACCCATGCCCGGATTCCTCCGCCGCCTGATCTCCCCGGCCGTTGCCCCCACCCTGCAGCGCGACACCGTGCGCCTGCGCCTGGAGGATGCCGAGATCGACGTGCTGCGCGTGCGCGATCCGCGTGCGCGCCGGATCAAGCTCAGCGTGGATGAGCGTGGCGTGCGGCTGACCCTGCCGCCGCGCGCCAGCCTGGTGATGGGCGAACGTTTCCTCGAACAGCACCGCGGTTGGTTGTCCACGCAGCTGCGCAGTTACCAGGCGCAGAACCTGCCCCCGCCGCTGGTGATCGGCGAACCCGGCGTGCTGCCGCTGCGTGGCGAACTGCTGCCATTGCGGTGGGATACCGGGCGCTACGCGCACCTGGAGCTGGACGGCACCGGCGTGTGCATGCACCTGCCGGCCCGCGGTACCGATGCCACGGTGAAGCGCGCGCTGCGCGAGTTCTACGAAGCGCAGACCCGCGCCGATGTCGGCCAGTGGCTGCCCCGCTACTTGCCCAGCCTGCCGCGCGCACCAGCGCGCCTGCGGCTGAAGGTGATGTCCTCGCAATGGGGCTCGCTGGCCCCCGATGGCAGCATGGCGTTGGACCTGGCGCTGGTGCTGGGGCGGCCGTCGGCGTTCGAGTACGTGCTGGTGCATGAGCTCTGCCATCTGATCCAGGCCAATCATTCGCCTGCGTTCTGGGACGAAGTGGAGCAGCGCTTCCCGGCGTGGCGCGAGGAACGGGACTACTTCCAACTGGAAGGGCGGCGGCTCAAGGCGATGCTGCGGCAGCTGCTGTAACCCGGCTTCTGCGGGTGGCTGCTTTCGACCTTGTTGCATTGGATCGCTGCGTCAGGCGCGCGAATCTGGCGGCTTCTGCCGCCACCCGGAATGCCCATGTCGACGATGGCCGCGGTTGCCTTCGATGTGCTCACCAATGTGCTGGCGGCCGCCGTGCTGGGCACGGCGGCGATGCTGCGTGCGCGCGTACCGGATGTGTCCGGAGTGTGGACGCTGACCCGTTACGGCCAGGGACCTGAGCGCCACGCCGAGGCCGTGTACCTGGTGATGCTGTCGCAGAACGGGGTGCGCGTGGAAGGCGTGGCCGAGTGCGTGCAGTGCCGCGTTGGGAGCGGACCGTTACGGTTGCTGCCCGGCCGCGAACGGCCACGGGTGGAAGTCAGTGGTGGCCTGTACGGCAGCGTGTTCCATCGCAAGCGCTTCCGCCTGCTGTTCCGCGAAAGCGCACGCCGCCAGGGCAGCATCGCCACCCACGGGATGGACCGCCGTGAAAGCGACGACCACTGGCGCGGCAGCTACATCCTCAGTGCCGGCGGCCGCAGTGGCGACAGTGAGTGGCGACGGGGGCAGGGCGCGCATGATTTCGCCGTGGCCAGCGATGCATACGCATCCAGTGATCAGGGCGAAGCGCGTGCGCGCAGCGTGGCCGCCTGCGCCCAGCGTGCGGCCACGCGCGGGGCGGTGATGCACACCGCCTGATCGGTCACGGTGGTGACGGCGCGCTCCAGCAGCTGGATGTCGGCTTCGTGCTGGCGCGCCACGTGCGGGTCTTCGAAGAAGATCGCGCGCTGGCAGCGGCCTTCCAGCACCTGGTCGGCGATCTGCGCGTCGCCGCCCATCGGGCCGCTCTGGTAGCGGGTCACCCACTCCTGGTCCCTGGCCCAGCCCCGGCTCCAGGCCAGTTCGTTCAGGCGCTGGCCGGTGGTACCGGTGCCCACGCGGCTGCGGAAGCGCGAGAGCAGCGCGAAGTGTTCGTCGGCGAAGGCCAGCATGGCCGGCTTCATCGCATCGTGCGCGATCAGCGCCAGCGTGTGCTGCTCGAATGCATGCAGGTCATCGGCGCCGGGATCGCCGGCCAGGCCGGCGTGCACGCGTTCCACTTCGATCCAGTCGCGCGCGGTGGCCACGGTGGAGATGAAGGGCTTGCCGTGGATCACGCACTGGCGCTTGAGTGCGGTGGCTTCGGGGAACACCGAGGACGGGTCGACCGGGTCCATCAGGTAGATCGCCCCATCCAGCGTCCGCTCGGGCGTGCCCATGCCCACCACCTCGGCGACCAGCTTCATCAGGCCGCCCTCGCGGCCGTTCGGGTAGCGGCGCAGGGTGGCGAAATCGGGCAGGAAGCCCAGCCGCTGGATGGCATCGAAGGTGCGGCCGACCGCGTGCAGCTCCACGCCCAGCTCGCGCAGCCCCGTGTCGCTGGCGCGCAGCCAGCGGAACAGGGCGGCGTGCTTGTCGTGGTGGTGCAGCCGATTGGCAGCCAGGCCGATGCGCATGGGAATCATCCGGGAGAGTGGGGCATCCGCGACATTACCAGCCCTTCACGACAATTCGTAAAAGTTGCATAGCCGTCTACCAGGGCCATAACCGACATTGACCGCCATCAGCCGGTCAATCAGGACAAGCCCCCATGCCTCTCTCCGCTCCCCGCAACGCACCGTCGGTGCAGACGCTGGCCCACGACCGCGGCGCCCGCATCCGCGCGCTGGGTCGCCTGCTGCGCCATGCGGCCCACGGCGATGCCGACGTCCTGTTGGTCGGGCTGGCGCGCATGCTGGATGCGCATATCGAATGCGACCACGCCGACGATGCGGGCAATGCCCGCATCCGCGACCAGCTGGATGAGATCCAGCTGTTGCTGGCCTTGGAAATCGAGCGCGCCGGGGTCCGGGCCGCCGCTTGAATCCGGCACTGCGTGGGCCGGCCAACGGCCGGCGCCAGTGTGCCTGGTGACCGCTGTCAGGCGGTGATCAGTTCCACGATTGCCGCTGCCGCATCGCGGCCTTCGGCCACGGCGGTCACCACCAGGTCCGCACCGCGCACCGCGTCGCCACCGGCGAACAGGCGCGGGTGGGCGGTCTGGAACGGCAGCCGGCCCTGGCCGCCGGCCAGGATGCGGCCGTTGTTGCCCGCCTCCACGCCCTGCGCGGTCAGCCATGCCGGCGCGGTCGGCGAGAAGCCGAACGCGATGATCACCACGTCCGCTTCCAGCAGCGATTCGCTGCCCTCGATCGGCACCGCGTTGCGCCGGCCCTGTGCATCGGGCTCGCCCAGGTGGGTTTCCACCACGGTCACGCCGATCGCTTCGTCATCGGCACCGGCCTCGATCGACAGCGGCTGGCGGTTGAACAGGAAGCGCACGCCTTCTTCGCGGGCGTTGGCCACCTCGCGCGCCGAGCCCGGCATGCTGGCCTCGTCGCGGCGGTACGCGCAGGTCACCCGCGCCGCACCCAGCCGCACCGCGCTGCGCACGCAGTCCATGCCGGTATCGCCGCCACCCAGTACCACCACGCGCTTGCCCTCCAGGTCGGGCAGGGCAAGCGTGTCTTCCCAGCCGGCAATCGGCCGGCCGTGGGCATCGCTGCCGCTGACGATGCGGCTGTTCTGCACCAGGAACGGCAGCGCCGGCAGCACGTTCTTCAGGTCCTGCCCGGGCAGCCCGCCATCGGTATAGCGGTAGGCACCGGTGCCGACGAACACCGCGTCGTAGTCGGCCAGCAGCGTTTCCAGGGTCACGTCGCGGCCGATCTCCACGCCCAGCCGGAACTGCACGCCCATGCCTTCCAGCACGTTGCGGCGGCGGCTGATCACCGACTTGTCCAGCTTGAAGCTGGGAATGCCGAACTGCAGCAGGCCCCCGATCTGTTCGTAGCGGTCGTACACCACCGCCTGCACGCCGGCATGCGCCAGGCGGTCGGCACAGGCCAGGCCGGCCGGGCCGGCGCCGATCACCGCTACGCGCTTGCCGGTGCTTTCCACCGCCGCCATGTCTGGCCGCCAGCCGGTGGCCAGCGCGGTATCGACGATGTATTTCTCCACCGCGCCGATGGTGACCGCGCCGAATTCCTCCAGCGTGCAGCTGCCTTCGCACAGGCGGTCCTGCGGGCACACCCGGCCGCACACTTCCGGCAGCGGGTTGGTGGAATGGCACAGCGTGGCCGCTTCGTGGATGCGGTTTTCCTGCACCAGCTGCAGCCACTGTGGAATGGCGTTGTGTACCGGGCACTTCCAGCTGCAGTAGGGGTTGCCGCAGTCCAGGCAGCGACCGGCCTGGTACTGGGCATCTTCCTTGCCGAATTTTCCGTACAGCTCACCCCAGTCGCCGGAGGTGCGCAGCTCCACCGGAATGCGCTGCGGCATGGTCCGGGGCAGGTCGAGGAACTGGAAGGCGTGCTTGCGGCTCATGTATGGGAATCCAGGAAATCAGGCGGCGCGGCGCAGCGATTCGGTCAGCGATTCAATGCTGGCGGCCTTGGGTTTGACCAGCCAGAACTTGCCCACGTAATCGCGGAATTCGTCCAGGATCTGCTGGGCCCAGATGCTGCCGGTGAGCTCGCGGTGGCGGCTGATCAGCGTGTGCAGGTGCTGGCGGTGGTTCTCGAAGCCTTCGGCCGAAATGCGGTGGATGTCGATCAGTTCGTGGTTGTAGCGGTCCACGAAGTCGCGGTCGATATCCAGCACGTAGGCCAGGCCGCCGGTGAAGCCGGCACCGAAGTTCAGGCCCACCTTGCCCAGCACCAGCACGATGCCGTCGGTCATGTACTCGCAGCAGTGGTCGCCGGCGCCTTCGATGACCGCCAGCGCGCCGGAGTTGCGCACGCCGAAGCGTTCGCCCGCGCGGCCGGCGGCGAACAGCTCACCGCCAGTGGCGCCATACAGGCAGGTGTTGCCGATGATGGCAGTGTTGCGCGCTTCGAAGCGTGCGCCGCGCGGCGGGCGTACCACCAGGCGGCCACCGGCCATGCCCTTGCCCACGTAATCGTTGGCTTCGCCTTCCACTTCCAGCTGCAGGCCGCCCACGTTGAACGCGCCGAAGCTCTGCCCGGCGGTGCCACGGAAGCGCAGGGTCAGCGGCGCATCGCTCATGCCCTGGTTGCCATGCGCGCGTGCGATGGCGCCGGACAGGCGGGTGCCGATGGAGCGGTCGGTGTTGTGGATCAGGAAGCGGTGTTCGCCGCCCAGCTTGCCGGCAATGGCCGGGGCCAGCAGGCCATCCATCTGCGTGGCCAGGCTGTCCGGCGATTCGTACAGGCGCTGCGCGGCGCAGTGGCTGCCGCCGTACTGGGCCGGGTTGAGCAGGCGCGACAGATCCACCTTGACGCCCGGGCGCGGGGCGACGTCCAGCTGCTGCAGGAGGTCGGTGCGGCCCACGATCTCGTCCAGCGAGCGCACGCCCAGGTAGGACAGCCAGCCGCGCACTTCCTCGGCCAGCAGCCGGAAGAAGTTCTCCACGCGCTCGGGCAGGCCGGTGAAATACTGCGCGCGCAGGCGCTCGTCCTGGGTGGCCACGCCGGTGGCGCAGTTGTTGAGGTGGCAGATGCGCAGGTACTTGCAGCCCAGCACGATCATCGGCGCGGTGCCGAAGCCGAAACTGTCCGCGCCCAGCAGCGCGGCCTTGATCACGTCCAAGCCGGTCTTCAGGCCGCCGTCGGTCTGCAGCAGGGTGCGCCCGCGCAGGTCATTGGCCACCAGCGCCTGGTGCGATTCGGCCACGCCCAGTTCCCACGGCACGCCGGCGTAGCGGATCGAGCTGACCGGGCTGGCACCGGTGCCGCCATCATGGCCGGACACGGTGATCAGGTCGGCACCGGCCTTGACCACGCCGGCGGCGATGGTGCCCACGCCGGCATGCGAGACCAGCTTCACCGACACCAGTGCATCGGGGTTGACCTGCTTGAGGTCGTAGATGAGCTGGGCCAGGTCTTCGATCGAATAGATGTCGTGGTGCGGCGGCGGCGAGATCAGGCCGATGCCCGGCTTGGCATAACGCAGCCGCGCGATCAGTTCGTTGACCTTGTGCCCGGGCAGCTGCCCGCCTTCGCCGGGCTTGGCGCCCTGGGCCACCTTGATCTGCAGCACTTCGGCATTCACCAGGTATTCGGCGGTGACGCCGAAGCGGCCCGAGGCCACCTGCTTGATCTTGCTGCGCTTGTTGGTGCCGTAGCGCACCGGGTCTTCGCCACCTTCGCCGGAGTTGCTGCGCCCACCCAGCCGGTTCATGGCGATGGCCAGCGCTTCATGCGCTTCGGGCGACAACGCACCCAGGCTGATCGCGGCGGTGTCGAAGCGGCGGAACAGGTCTTCGGCCGGCGCCACCTCATCCAGCGGGGTCGGCGTGGGGGCGGCCTTGAGCTGCAGCAGGTCGCGCAGCGCCGACACCGGCCGGCCATGCACCGCATCGCAGTAGCGCTGCCAGTCGGCGGCATCCCCGCTGCGCGCGGCGCGCTGCAGGGTCATGACCACGTCGGGGTTGTACATGTGGTATTCGCCACCGTGCACGTACTTGAGCACGCCGCCCACCTCCGGGCGCAGCAGGTCGTTCCAGGCGCGCACGGTAAGCTCGCGCGCCTCGTCGTCCAGCCGCGCGAAGCCTACGCCGGCCACGCGCGAGGGCGTTTCGGGGAAGCACAGGTCGACCACTTCGTCGTCCAGGCCGACGATCTCGAACAGCTGCGCGCCGCGGTAACTGGCCACGGTACAGATGCCCATCTTGGAGATGATCTTGGACAGGCCCTTGTAGATGCCCTTGCGGTAGCTGCGACCGATCTGCGACTGCTCGCCGCCCTTCTTCAGCTGCAGGATGCCGCGCCGGCCCAAATCGAACAGCGTCTGGTAGGCCAGGTACGGGTACACCGCCGTGGCGCCGAAACCGAGCAGGCAGGCCATGTGATGCGGGTCGCGCGCGGTGCCGGTTTCCAGGATCAGGTTGACGTCGCAGCGCAGCCCGGCGTTGGACAGGTGGTGGTGCACCGCACTGGTGGCCAGCAGCGCATGCACCATCGGCCGGTCGGCCACCGGGTAGCGGTCGCTGAGCAGCAGCATGACGATGCCTTCGCGGGCGGCCGCTTCGGCTTCGGCGCAGATGCGCTCGATGCCGGCCTTCAGCCCTTCGTCCAGGCTGTAGGAGAGGTCGATGAGCCGGTTGCGGTCCACGTACTGCGGCATCTTGATCAGCTGGCGCAGCTTGCGCTGGCTGAGCACCGGCGAATTGAGGATGACGTGGTTCACCGTCTCCGCGCCGGCATGGAAGATGTTGGTCTCCTTGCCGAGCTGGGTGGTGAGCGACATCACGCAGTCTTCCCGCAACGGATCGATCGGCGGGTTGGTGACCTGTGCGAAGGCCTGGCGGAAATAGTCGTACAGCGGCCGGCTCTGCTGGCTGAGCACGGCCATCGGGGTGTCATCGCCCATCGACCCGGTGGCTTCCTGCTCGGTCTCGGCCAGTGGGCGCAGGATCTGCTCCACTTCCTCGGTGCTGAGCTGGAACAGCTTGTGGTAACTGCGCAGGGTGCGTTCGTCGAACGGCTCTTCCACCAGCGACGGGTCGATCAGCTCGGTCTGCAGGTAGGTCACGCCCTGCTGCAGCCATTGCTTGTACGGCGCGCGGCCACGGTTGATGCGGTCGATGGCATCCGAATCCAGCAGATCGCCGCGCTTGAGGTCGATGGCCATCATCTCGCCCGGACCCAGCTTGCCCTTGCGCACCACGCGTTCGGCCGGCACTTCCCACACGCCCGCTTCGGACGCCACCAGGAAGTGGCGGTCGGAGGTGAGCATCCAGCGCGCCGGGCGCAGCCCGTTGCGGTCCAACGTGCAGGCGGCATAGCGGCCATCGCAGGCGACGATGCCGGCTGGGCCGTCCCACGGTTCGCTGTTGAGGCCGTAGAACTCGTAGAACGCGGCCAGGTCGGCGTCCTTGAACTCCAGCGACTGGGTCGCCGGCGGCACCAGGATGCGCAGCGCCTGGATCAGTTCCATGCCGGCGCTGACCATCAGCTCCAGCATGTTGTCCAGGCTCTGCGAATCCGAGCCGTGCATGGAGATCACCGGGTTGAATTCGCCGATGTCGAAGCGCGGGGTCTTCCACACCTTGCTGCGCGCCTGCGCCCAGCGCCGGTTGCCTTCGATGGTGTTGATCTCGCCGTTATGGGCGAGCATGCGGAACGGGTGCGCCAGCGGCCAGCGCGGCAGCGTGTTGGTGGAGAAGCGCTGGTGGAAGACGATGGCGCTGGAGGCCAGGTCGTTGCGCTGCAGGTCCGGGTAGAACCGGCTCAGCTTGTCCGGCAGCACCATGCCCTTGTAGCTGATCGCGTTGGGGCTGAGCGTGGTGACGTAATAATCGGCATGTTCGCGCAGCTGCTGTTCGCTGCGGCGGCGGGCCAGGAACAGCGCCAGGGTGAAGGCGGCTTCGTCCTGGCCATGGCCGGCATCGACGAATACCTGTTCGATGTGGGGCAGGGTATCGCGGGCCAGCTGGCCGCACACGCTGGGATCGGTCGGCACCACGCGCCAGCCAAGCGGCTGGCAGCCGGCGTCGCGCAGTTGCTGTTCGAGGGTGTCGCGGCAGGCTTGGGCGGCGGCATCGTCGTGCGGCAGGAACACCACGCCGGCCGCATGCAGTTTGCCGAGGGTGATGCCGGCTTCGGCGGCCAGTGCCTGCAGGAACGCTTCGGGGCGGCGCAGCAACAGGCCGCAGCCATCACCGGTGACACCGTCGGCGGCGACACCGCCGCGGTGGGTCATGCGCGACAGCGCCGCAATCGCGGTGTCGACCAGCAGCCGTGACGGCTGGTCATCCAGTTGCGCCACCATGCCGAAACCACAGGCATCGCGTTCGTCTTGTGGGTCGTAAAGCCCTTGGCGGTTGCGGGGGGCCATCTCTGCCTCAAAGTCGGGTGAGCGGCGACACTCGTCCCCGCTCAATCCGTTGAGCGCATCTGGAGGCACCGGATGCTTCGACTAGATCACAGTTGCTGCAACGCCGCAATACACGGTTGCACGCGCAACCAAACCCCTCGAAAACCCGCGTCCGGTGCGCCCAATTCAGCCGCAGCGCAGGCCGGTGACCACGCCCTTTTCGTCGACTTCGATGTTCAGCCGCTCGCCGACGAATTCCATGGTGGTCATGTCGTCCGGCTTGAGCACCCGCAGCTGACGCGCGCTGGCATCCTGCTGCGCCTGCGCACCGATGGCGTCGCTGTAGGGCTGGCCGACCAGGCTCTGCACCTGGTTGGCATCGCAGTTGCCGACCGGCGGTGCCTCGGTGGCTTTGGCCGTGGTGTCGGCGGGCGCCGCAGCGACTTCTTCGGCGGCCTTCTGCGCGTGGGTACCCGCTGCTTCCTGTTCGTCCATCGGCGGGGCCTTGCAGGCGCCCAGCAACAGCAGGGTGGGGACCAGGGCGGCAGCCAGGATCGTGGGGCCAAACGGGCGGCGGAAGGAGAAGGACGACATCGAGACTCCGGAGTTCCAGGCGGTAAACCGTGGAGCATATCGTCAAGGCGGGTGTGAGGTGTTTGTGTTGCGTTATTGACGCGGCGCCGTCGCGCCACCCACCACACTGCAGGCCCGTTCCGTCGCCCTGCTTCCATGCCCGCACGCCTTGCCACCCCCGAAGCCACCGCAGCCCGCGACGCCGGCCTGCGCTATGTCACCGACGAGCTGCCCGGCATCGCCCGCCGCCGCGCCGGCAAGGGCTTCAGCTACCGCGACGCCGACGGGCACGCGGTCCGCGACGCTGCCACCCTGGCCCGGATCCGCTCGCTGGCCATCCCCCCGGCATACACCGATGTGTGGATCTGCGCGCTGGCCAACGGCCACCTGCAGGCGACCGGGCGCGATGCGCGCCGGCGCAAGCAGTACCGCTACCACCCGGACTGGGCGCGGGTGCGCGGCGACGGCAAGTTCGACCGGGTCATCGCCTTCGGCGAGGCGCTGCCGGCGCTGCGCCGCCGCCTGCGCCGCGATCTCAAGCTGCCCGGCTTCCCGCAGGACAAGGTGCTGGCGATCGTGGTCGCGCTGCTGGCCGAAACCCTGGTCCGCGTGGGCAACCCCGAGTACGCCCGCGATAACCGCTCCTACGGGCTGACCACCCTGCGCAACCGCCACCTGGAGCTGGTCAAGGGCGGGCGTGCTCGCATGCGCTTCCGTGGCAAGTCCGGCCAGCAGCATGAGGTCGACATCGACGACACGCGGCTGGTGGGACTGATCAAGGGCTGCCAGCAGCTGCCGGGGCAGGCCCTGTTCCAGTACCGGGATGATGACGGCGCGCTGCAGCCGGTCGATTCGGGCCAGGTCAACGCCTATCTGCGCGATGCGATGGGCACCGATTTCAGCGCCAAGGACTTCCGCACCTGGGGCGGCACGGTGGCCGCGCTGCGCCACTTCGCCGCCACGGCACTGCCGGAGTCGCCCAGCGAGCGCGCGCTGGCCGCGCTGCAGAAGGAAGTGGTGTGCGAGGTGGCCACGCTGCTGGGCAACACGCCCTCGGTGTGCCGCAAGGCCTACATCGATCCCAGCGTGTTCGATGGCTGGCGCAGCGGGTCGCTGGCCCGGTTGGCCGGCCTGCGCGGGGAGCGGCAATGGGAGCAGGCGACGCTGAAGTTCCTGCGCAGCGCGCGGCGCACGGTGAAGAAGGCCAAGGCCGGGGCCGCGCGCTGAGGGCGCGATCCCGGCCAGGACATCAGCCGCAGTAGATGGCGGTGATGTTGTTGGTGCGGCCGGTCTCGATGGTCAGGCGTTCGCCACCGCTCTCCGCGCCCGGGCTGGGATTTGCCGCACCGCTGGCGGTGGGGCCACTCTCGGTGCGCTGGCCACGCAGCACGTTGACCTGCAGGCTGTCGCTGTCCACGCGGGCGCGCTCGACGGTGGCGGCCGACGCGGCCAGGCCGACGGCGCCACGCACCTTGTCGACATGGCACTGGCCCGAGATGACGCCGTCGATCGGCTGCACCTGCGCCACCGGCGTGCTGCTGCAGGCGGAAAGAAGGGTCACGGCGGCAACGGCAAGCAGGGGACGAAACATGGGGCGGCTCCAACGGGGATTCTGGCGCCCACGATGCCGCTGCGTGCGTATGCGGCGGATGAAGCCGTACACGTCATGGCGACATGCCATTCACCGTATGCGACCCGCCCGGCCTCCACACTGCCCTTGCCTCGCCCTCCACCCGCATCGAGGCAAATGCTACGAAGGAGTTGACCATGGCCACGGCCAAGAAAACCCGTAAACGTACGACCCCCGCCGCGACCTCCGCCGAGCCCAAGGCAACGCGCACGCGTACCCCGGTGGTGAAGACCGCTACCCGCAAGGCCGCCGCCACCGATCCGCGCGCCGCGCGCGTGGCCGCCCGCCAGCGCCGCCTGCAGGACCAGGAAAAGGCCAAGGACGCGCGCGCCGCGGCGAAGAAGGCCAGCAAGAAAGCCACCAAGAAGGCCACCCAGGCCGGCAGCCGCAAGCAGCCTGAAACCATGCCGGCGCAGCACATTGCCAAGCCGGGCAACGAACACGAACTGGATCTGGCGCCGCGCTTCCTGGCGCCGGATTACGTCGGCAGCGGCAAGCTCAAGGGCAAGCGCGCCATCATCACCGGCGCCGATTCCGGTATCGGCCGCGCGGTGGCCGTGCTGTTCGCCCGCGAAGGCGCCGATGTGGCCGTCCTGCATCTGGACGAACACGACGACGCTGAGGTCACCCGCCAGCACGTGGACGCCGAAGGCACCCGCTGCGTGGTGATCGCCGGTGACGTGCGTGATCCCAAATTCTGCAACAAGGCTGTCAAGCAGGTAGCCAAGGCATTCGGCGGCATCGACATCCTGGTCAACAACGCCGCGTTCCAGCTCCACTGCGAACGCCTGGAAGACCTTGAAGACGAACACCTGCAGGAAACCCTGCAGACCAACATCGGCGGCTACATCCAGATGGCACGCGCGGTACTGCCGCATCTGGAAGAGGGCGACTGCATCATCAACACCGGTTCGGAAACCGGGTTGTTCGGCAGCAAGGCGCTGATCGACTATTCGTCCACCAAGGGCGCCATCCATGCGTTCACCAAGGCGCTGGCCAGCCAGTTGCTGCCGCGCGGCATCCGCGTCAACGCGGTGGCCCCCGGCCCGGTATGGACCCCGCTCAACCCGGCCGACAAGCAGGCGCCGGACGTGGCCGAATTCGGCAAGGACAGCGACATGGGCCGGCCGGCACAGCCGGAGGAACTGTCGCCGGCCTACGTCTTCCTGGCCTCGCCGATCACCGCCAGCTACATCAGCGGGGTGATCCTGCCGGTGATGGGCGGTCCGAAGGGGTAAAGGCCAGGCAGAAGGGGACGACATGCGACGCGGCGGCTTCCGCATTACCGTTCGTCGGCAGGCGCCGTCCGGCACTTGACGACACCTGTAGTCACGGGCATGGTGACGACACGTGTAGTCAACGGAGTGTGCCATGCGCGGCAAGACCATCGGGGACCAGGAACTGGCCCTGCTGCAGTACATAGCGGAACAGGACGACGCCAGCGTCGGCGAAGTGGCGGCCGGCTTCGGCGAGGAGCGTGGCCTGGCCCGCTCCACCGTGCTGACCATGATGGAGCGCCTGCGGGGCAAGGCGTATCTCCAGCGCCAGCAGGTCGAGGGCGTGTACCGCTACTCCGCCACCGGCGAACAGGACAGCGTGGTGCAGGGCGCGGTGGCGAGCTTCGTGGAGAAGACGCTGCAGGGCTCGGTGTCGCCCTTCGTCGCCTTCATGTCCCACAAGGCCGAGGTCAGCGACAGCGAACTGGCCGAACTGGAAGCGCTGGTCGCACAGCTGCAATCACGCAAGCGGGAGGGCTGAGCCATGGACACCCTGATGATGGAACTGCTGACCCGCCTTGCCTGGACCAGCGTGCAGAGCGCGCTGCTGGTGGCGCTGGTGTGGGGCGTGTGCCGGCTGCTGCCGCGGCTGCCCGCCGCCACGCGCTGCCGCCTGTGGTGGCTGGTGGCCCTGCAGGCCGTGCTGGGTCTGGTCTGGAGCAGCCCGCTCGAACTGGCGGTACTGCCGGCGCCGGGCATCGACAACGCCACCTTGGTGGCCCAGCCGATGGTGCACGCGCCGACGACGCTGGCCCCGATGGCAATCGATACCCTGACCGCCGCGCCGACCGCTGCGTCGCTGTCCTGGCAGAGCGTGGTGTTCGCGCTGTGGGCGGCAGGCGTGCTGTTGATGATGGTGCACAGCCTGCGTGCCTACCGGCAGAGCCGCGCGCTGGTCCGCCATGCGGTGCCCTGCACCGACGCCGGGCTGCAGCAGGCGCTGCAGTTGGCCGCCGAAGCGCATGGGCTTGCCCGCGCGCCACAGCTGAAGCTGTCCGCGCAGATCCGTTCGCCGCAGCTGATCGGCCCGTGGAACCCGGTGCTGCTGCTGCCCGCACGTGAACTGCCGGCGATGGCCGCCGATGACCTGGACATGGCGCTGACCCATGAGCTGGTCCACCTGCAGCGCCGCGACCTGTGGCTCGGGCTGCTGCCCGCGCTGGCGCAGCACCTGCTGTTCTTCCACCCGCTGCTGCACGTGGCCGTGCGCGAATACGCGCTGGCCCGGGAAGAGGCGTGCGACAGCGCGGTGGTGGCCGGGCACGGGCATTGCCGCCACGACTACGGCCGCCTGCTGGTGCAGCTGGGCGTGGCGCCGCGGCCGGCGGTGGGCGTTGCCAGTGCCTCGCCCAACTTCCGCAGCCTCAAGCGCCGCCTGCTCACCCTTCAACAGACCGGGAGTTTCCCGCGCGTGGCGTCGCTGGCGATCACAGCGCTGTTCGTGGTGATCGGGGTGGCGCCGATGCGGCTGGTGGCTGCGGTTCCGCCGCCGCCGCCGGCACCCCCGGTGCTGGCCGCTCCCGCTGCCCCTGCTGCCCCTGCGGTTCCGGCCGCTCCGGCTGTGCCGGCGGCCGTCGCCGCGCCAGCGGCCCCGGCGGTGCCACGTCCGGCATCGGCACCGCACCCGGTCACTGCACCGCGTGCACCGGCGCCCCCGGCCGCACCCGCACCGCCGCCGCGCCCGGACAGTGTGAGCAGCAGCACCAGCACCACCACCATCACCCACGGTCGTCTGGACCTCTCGCACCAGCCGCGCCAGGCCTTCGTGCTGATGGGCGGCGGCGACAACTTCGTCGATGCCTCGATGGCCGACCTCAAGCAGGCACAGCGTGATGTACAGGGTCGCGACCCGGCGCTGTGGGTGCGCGTCGGCAACGAGCGTTACCTCGTGCGCGATCCGGCGCTGTTGCAGTCGCTGTCGAAGGCCCAGCAGCAGGTGGCCAGGCTGGGCGAGCAGCAGGGCGCGCTGGGCGACCGCATGGGCGCACTGGGCGAGCAGCAGGGTGAGCTGGGCGAGCGCATTGCCGAGGTGGCGATGCGCGCCAGCCGCGATGCGATGGAGTCGATGGATGCGGCGGAAATGGCCAACAATGCCGCGCGTACCACGAAGGGCGATGCAGCACTGGCCGAACGCGCGGCGCAGCGCGCCAAGGCGGACGCTGCGGCAGCGGTGGACCACCGCCGGATTGCCGAGATTTCCCGCCAGCAGGCCGAACTGGCCCGCCAGCAGTCAGGCCTGGCGCAGCAGCAGAGCATCGCTTCGGCCCAGATCGCCCGCGACGTGCGCAAGGCGTTCGACAAAGCGCTGGCCGACGGCACCGCGCAGCGTCTGCGCTGAACCAGCCGATCAACGCAACGTAGAGCCACCCCTGGGTGGCTAGACGCGGCCCCACACCGTCCAACACACGTTGAACGGTGGAGGCGGGCTTAATTGCAGCCGATGCGCTCGATCTCGTTCTTGTCGTTGACGTTGATGGTCAACCGGTCTTCGCGGAAATCCATCGTGACCGCCATGCCCGGTTTCACCACGCGGACATGCTTGGCCCCGCTCTTGGCAACGGCCTGCTTGACCAGCGCTTCGTCAGCGCGCTTTCCATTGAACTGCGCAAGCACATCCGGATTGCATTTCACGGTGCCGCCATCCGCAACCTGCGGAACCGGATCGACTACTGCCTTGGATTCTTCAGTGCTTTTCGGCGGTGTACTGCACGCGGTGAGAGGCAGTACGCAGCCGATCAACAACAGCAGGGGCAGGCGCATGGCGGACTCCAGGAAGGCGGGTGAACGCATAGCATGCACGCGTCCGGCTGCACCGCATGTCAACGGGAAGGTGGGATGAAGGCGGCGTGAGAATGCCGTCCGGCCTACGGCGCTAGGATCGCGGCTGCGGGGGTACCACTGACATACACCACGGCGCACCGCGCCGCTGGGTTGCAGGAGTACGCCATGACATTGGAACCTCACCTCACCCGTGAGCAGTTGGACTGCTTCATCGAGTACGCGACGAGCGTGCTGCGAAGTCGTGAAGCCGGGCAGGACGTCAGCCCGGCACTTGAAGAATTCCTTGCAGCAGTCTATGCCAAGGGGTTCGTCGTTCCCTACGACTGGATGAGCGCCTACGCGCTTCACGCGCGTGACCTGGAAGACGCCGCGTTACTGCAGTCCATGGGCCTGGACGCATTCCGCCGCGCCGCGATCACGCATCTGCGGATGGATCGCTTCAGCGAAGGTCACTTGAAGCATCTGCTCCAGACCGGGTATTTCGCCGCGATGGCGGAACGCGCCCGCCAACTGCGCACCACGCTCAGGGGAACGCCATGAACTACATTGACACCCATTACGTTGACCACCCGGGTACCGATCCGCGCGTGCTGACGCTGTGCAGTGGAAGCATCGCGACCCTGCCGCAGGACCTCGACCTGCAGTTCCTTGCCATTTCAAGCGCACCGCATGACTACACACCTGCACAGAACCCGTTTATTGCCGAGCTGGAGACGCTTGGCATCTCCGTGGCCGCGCTGGAGGAGAACTACCGCCTGCGGGATTTCCGTCCGTCGTTGCCGTGCTGGGCATCCCAACGGCTTACGCAGTCCAACGCTCGCTTTGGCCACCTGCTGGTCTGGGAGCCGGACGTGGGCGATCTGGACAATACGTTGCGGGCCATCCCCGAAGCGTTCGTGGCCCTGCACCGGGTCGCCGGTCACCTGGGCGCAGGCACGGCCATGTTCCTTGCCTGGCCAGCGGACGGGAATGCAACGGCCGAAGATGTATTCCGCATGCAGTTCTTCGCGGCTGCCGCGCTGGCAGCCAGGGCCCGATGGAGCACGTTGTACCTGATGGTGCCGGACAGCCTCGCTGCCGAGGCGGCAACGTGGTTCTCATCGCTGAAGGCAGCGTACGACGATCCACCGGTACAGATTCCAGGGCATCTTTCGGCGCGCGCACGCGCCGAACTGCCGTTGCACCTGAGCGCAGTCCCGTCACGTCACCACGATGTTCCGCATGTCACCGAACGCCAGGCGGCCGCAATCCATGCGTACACGGCTGCGGCGTACATGCCCATCAACCGCGCGCTCCGGCAGAGAGATGCCCGCCATCCGGATTTCATCGTCATGCAGCCGATCATCGAAGCCATTGCCAGCGGCCTGGCGCAACTGGCACCGCACGATTTCCATGAGCCGACAAGAAGAAAAGTCGTTCCTTTCGAAGGCATCGAAGATCTGTACGGCGATGGCATCGTCACCCGTGAGCTGGCCTTCACCAGCACCACGACGCGCAACCCGGCGTACGACGATGGGTGGATCTTTGCGATGCGCAGCATCCTTGGCCGCTACATCGCCGAGCTGTCGATCATTCCCGAGGAGGCCGAAGTCCTGTTCGACAGCGGCATGGACCAGTTGGTGACTTCCGTGGAACCGTCAGGCGACCACCTCGTCCACCTGGCCAGCCATCAGGTCATTCCGGGGGCAGCGGGGGTCGGCGAAACACATCTGTAGCGACCCGCTCAGCCCTGCAGCGCGAGCGTTTCCCGCTCGCGCTGCTCCTCGGCCACCAACCGCTGCATCAGCAGCGACAGCGTCACCACGTCCTGGTGGTTGTGCTCGGCCACCCGGCGCAGGTTCACCGCGCTGCCGCCGCGCAGGTAGTTCAGCCACGCGGCGGGGGCTTCGGATCCGGGCAGGTCGTCTTCGCGCACGATCTGCAGCAGCTGGCGCTCGATGGTGGCCAGCCGGCAGTTCTCCCAGGTGCCGCGGTAGCGGCGGCGGGTGGGGAACAGCAGGTCCACGTGGTCCAGCGGGGTGATCGGGCAGCGCTGGCGGGCCAGCCGGTAGCGGGTCTTCAGCAGCGGTGCGTCGTAGCAGCGGCCGTTGTAGCTGGAAAACACCGTGGTGGGCTGCAGCCAGCGCGCGAACTCGGCCAGCATCGCGGTCTCGGCGGCCATGGTGGTCATCAGCAGCTGGCGGATGCGAAGGCCGTCGCCGCGCGCGGCATCGCGGTGCCAGTCGGCCGCGCCGATCATGAAGGCACGGGTGCCGGTGCCGCCGGCCAGGCCGGTGGTTTCGGTATCGAAGAACATCAGGTCCTGCGGCTGCACCTGTTCGCCGTCGCGTTTGGCGAAGGCCAGCGACAGCGGCTGGGTGGGTATGGGCTGGGCCAGGAACGATTCGATCAGGAACAGCCCCGGTGCGATTTCCTGGCCGGGCACATGGCGGTCCTGCGCATTCGCGCGCGGTCGTGCCGCCGCCGTACCGCGATCACGCAGCCCCAGCAGCCGGTGCAGGCCACCCACATCGGGCCTGCGCAGCGGTGGCGGTGCCGGCACGGGGGCGCTCGCACCGGTCGGCTTGTGGCGGATTTCCTGCTCCACCCAGGCGAACACCGAATCCGGCGCGGGCCGGCGCGCCTGCGCATCGTTGGCCGCCACCGGCGCTGCGGGTGCAGGCGCGGCAGCGGGCTCGGCCGCCGCCGGGCGCGGCGTGGCATCACCGGCCTGGCGCCGCAGCAGGCGCAGCTTGTCCAGGCTCAGGCTCAAAACGGCACTACCTCGGCCTCGTGCTGCGCACGTGCGCTGGCAGCTGGCAGCGCCTGTTCGTCAAACAGCGCCAGTACCTTCAACGCCAGCGCCTTGGGCGTGGTGGCATCGTCTTCCTGGCCGGCCAGCACCGGGCCCACGCAGGCCGGGCAACCGGCCTTGCAGTCGCAGCGCTGCACCAGTTCCTGCGCGCGCTGCAGCAGCTCGGCCTGGCGCAGCCACAGCGGCTCGCTCAAGCCCACGCCGCCGGGGAAGTTGTCGTACAGGTACACGGTGGGTACGAACTGCTGCTGCAGTTCGATGGCGCTCGCATCGAACTCGGCGCCACGCAGCTGGCCACGGCCGCTCTGGTCAGCCACCGCGAACCACGCGCCGTCGCCATTGCCCACCGCCTTCTGCAGGTCGCGCGCATCGGCCATCACCGCCACCGTGGCCACGATGTGCAGCGCGTAGGCCGCGCCCAGGAAGCCATCCAGTGCCTCCTGTTTCGAATCGAACGCGGTCAGCAGCAGCCCCTGCGGCAGCTGCCACCACACCGCAGTGGTGTGCAGTTCCTGGTCGGGCAGGTTGACCGGCCCGTAGCCGATGTTTTCATGGGTGTAGTAGCGGATCTTCTTGTAGCCGGCCACGCGCCGCACCACGTGCACTTCGCCATGGTGCGAATCGCCCTGGCCGGCCATGCAGCCGTCGAAGCGGTCCAGCACCTTGAGCTTGGTGAAGTCGATGCTGTCGGTGTAGTAGTCCACGTGGGTGCGGGTGACGTAGGCCTTGCGGCCTTCCCAGTCGAGCCGCTCCACCTGGTACGGGGTGGACTGCACCATGTGGATGGCGCCTTCGTACAGGGTCAGCGCGGCGGCGGAGTAATCCACCTCGGCAATGATCTGCTGCTTGCCGTCGCTGCGGTCGACCACCACGAAGTTGCCGTCGGCCACCGAACGCAGGCTCACCGCATTGGCCGGGTAGCTGTCGGCGATCCATTCCCAGCGGTCGCCTTCGCGGTGCACCACCTCGGTTTCGGCCAGCGCTTCGAGGAACACCAGCGGGTCGATCGGCCCGAACGGGTCGCCGGCCAGGAACGGCAGCTCGAAGGCGGCACAGCGGATGTGGTCAAACAGGATCAACGGCTGGTCCGGGGCGGTGCGCGCGTGTTCGGGCGAGGCCTCGGCAAAGAAGTCCGGGTGCCGCACCACGTACTGGTCCAGCGGCTGCGAGCTGGCCACCAGCACGCCAAGGGCGGGCTGCTGGCGTCGGCCGGCGCGGCCAAAGCGCTGCCAGGTAGCGGCCACGCTGCCGGGGTAGCCGTTGAGCACCACCACGTCCAGGCTGCCGATATCCACGCCCAGTTCCAGCGCCGAGGTGCTGACGATGCCGTCGATGTTGCCGGCGCGCATGGCACGTTCGGTCTCGCGGCGTTCGGTGGGCAGGTAGCCGCCGCGGTAGGCGCGGATGCGTGGGGGCTTGCGCGGGTCGTGGTCGAAGATGTCCTTCAGGTACTTGGTGAGCACTTCGACCATCAACCGGCTCTGCGCGAAGATCAGCGTCTTCAGCCCGGATTTGATCGCGATGCGGGCGATGCGGTTGCTCTGCGAGCGCGCCGAGGCACGCAGCCCCAGGTCGGCGTTGACCACCGGTGGGTTCCACAGCAGCACGTGCTTGGGTCCGGTCGGCGCGCCGGATTCGGTGATGGCGGTGACCGGTGCCTCGATCAGCGCTTCGGCATGCGCCTGCGGGTTGCCGATGGTGGCCGAGCACAGGATGAACTGCGGCGACACGCCGTAGAAGGCGCAGATCCGCTTGAGCCGGCGCAGCACGTTGGTGACATGGCTGCCGAACACGCCCCGGTAGGTGTGCACCTCATCGATCACCACATAGCGCAGGTTCTCGAAAAACTGCGCCCACTTGGTGTGATGCGGCAGGATGGCCTGGTGCAGCATGTCCGGGTTGGAGACCACGATGTCGCCGTGCAGGCGGATCGCCTGGCGCGCATCGCCGGGGGTATCGCCGTCGAACGTGAACGCCTTGACCCCCAGGTCGCCGGCGCGGTTGAGCTCCAGCAGTTCGGCCACCTGGTCCTGGGCCAACGCCTTGGTCGGGAACAGGTACAGCGCCTTGGCCTTGCCCTGCATGGCGGCGCTGACCACCGGCAGGGTGTAGCACAGCGACTTGCCGCTGGCGGTGGGGGTGACGATGGCCACGTGCTCGCCCCGCTGGGTAGCCTCCCATGCTTCGGCCTGGTGGCTGTACAGCTGCTCGATGCCCCGCGCCTTCAGCGCGGCGGTCAGCGCGGCGGGCACATCGGCCGGGATCGGCGCGTAGCGGCCTTCGCGGCCGGGAATCGTGAAACTGCCGGTGATGCGGTCGGCGTAGCGCTGCTGCAGCCGCGCGGTGAGTAGGGCACCGTTGCGCGAGGGCAGCCCGTCGGTGGTCGCGAGGCGGCGCTCGGCATCTTCGGTGCGCTTGGCGAGTTCGTAGGCCATGGGTACAACGGTCTGCAAAGGACGCCATGGAAGCACAATCGCGTCTCAGCGGTTGAGACATCGCCGGCCGGCCGGGTGAATGATTCAGCGCCTGCGCTGCTGTCGGGCACGGGCAACGAAATCTGAAGGCGGTCTTCGTATGCTGCGCGCTGGACGCTGCTGACAGGACGACACGTGGCATTACGCATAGGGATGGCAACAACGACAATGATCGCCGGGCTGCTGCTGGCGAACGGGGCCCAGGCCCAGCAGGATCGCGGCGAACCCGCCGACAGCGCGGACGCCCGCGTCACCACGCTGGGCGAGGTGCGCGCGCTCAAGCCCGAGGACGACGTGCCAGTGGACCTGTACCGCTTCAAATCCCCGGTGCAGCCCGAACCCAACGCGTTCAACCGCGCCTGGCACGAACCCCCTTCGCTGCAGGAGGTGGGCATGCGCGGCGGCTATTTGATGATGGGCATCAACTACGGCATCGCAAAAACCGCCCAGGGGCTGCATACCCTGACTCGCGCACCGGACCCGATCCAGTCCGCCATCGCGCGCCCGCCGCCGGGGCTGGATGCAGCCCAGCAGCGCCGCGCGCTGCAGTTCTGTGATCCGCAGCAGGGCTGCGCGGTGCCGACGGGGGACTGAGCCGCTGCTGCGCCGCTACGCCACCGGTGGCGAAGGACGCCGACGCTCCAGCCACCACAGCAGGCCGGCAACGGCGATGAAGGCGAGCAGCCAGGGCCAGCGGGGGCCGGGGACCTTGCCGGGCGTTCCGCTCGAGGCGGCATTGGATTCAGCCAGGCGATCCGCAGTAGCGGCGCGCAGCTGCTGGCGGTGCAGCGGTTGCGCGGTGGCCGGATCGAATACGTAGAACGCCTGCACGGTGTCGCCGTGCTGGAGCTGGTGCCACCCGGGCTGCTGCGGCCAGTAGGCGGCGCACTGCTGGCTGCCGCTGGCCGGATCGACCTGCAGGGCGACCGTATGGCCTTCGGCGTCGCGGATGCGGGTACCGTTGGGTACCTCGCACAGGGTCACGCGCTCGCCCGACCAGGGCGTGGCCGATTGCAGGCGGATGGCAGGCGCACCCGGCAGCGCGCGCGCGACCTTGGACAACACGCCCGACCACAGCTCGGCGTAACGGTCGTCGCGGCCGGACAGGACCAGCCGGTAGCTGTCGGTAACCGGGAGCAGGGCGATGCGGCCGCGACCGACGCTGCGCCAGCCGCCCACGGCGTTGCCCTTGGCGTCGAGCAGCAACGCATCCGAATCGGTCACCCCCGCGTCGAACCGCTCCAGCGCGGGCGGCGTGGCGCTATGTGATGCGGCGTCGGCTTCGTCCATCCACGCGGTGCTGTCGGTGGAGGGGCGCTGCGGGCCGCGCCGTGCCTGTAGCAGTGCGGACTCCGGATCGGCCGGCAGCTGCAGCGGTGCTGCGCGGGTGCCGGCGCTCACCGGCAGGCCCCAATTGCGCAGTGTCTGCCGGCAGGCATCGTTGAGCGGGCCGCTGCTGCGTACCACCACGCCCAGCCCATCGCGCAGCGCCTGCTGCACCAGCGTGCGTTGCGCCGCGCCCAGTGCCGCCAGGCTGCGTTCGTCGAGCACCAGCACGTCGGTGGCGGCCAGGCGTGCCGTGCTCAGGGCGACCGGCGCATCGCCGAGCATCACCCCGCCACCGGCGCTGGCCTGGGCCTGCACGGCCAGGCCGGTATCGGTGGCCCAGCGGCGCAGGTACTTCAGTTCCGGGCCGGGTGCGCCGGCGAGGATCAGGACCCGAGGTGGCGGGGCGGCCACGGTCTGCAGCGGCACCGGAAGGCTGTCAACGACGTGCTGCTGCGCGTCGAGCAGGCGCAGGGTGAACTCGCTGCGCCCTGCGGCGCGTGCGCTGCCGTGCAGGCGCACGGTGCCCTGCGCGTCCAGCGGTGCGCGGTCCACCACCATGCCAGCCGGGTCGAGCAGTTCGGCGCGCGCCCCGTCGACACCGCCGGCGCGGGCGGCAACCTCGAACAGCGCGCCGGGGGCGGTGACCGACGGCGGCTGGAGATCCAGCCAACCGCGGGGCGCGGCAGGGGATTGCACCGTTACCCGCAGCGGCAACGCGGTATCGCGATCGCGCGCGGACAGTCCATCGCCGACCAGCAGCAGCGAGGTACTGCCCGGATGCTGGCGCAGCGCGGTGGCCAGGTCGGGGGCGCGTACGGCGCGTGCACTGGGCGTTGCCTCGGGCAGCGCGATCACGGTTGCGCCGGCGGGCACGGCGCCTGCGGATGCGGCGTTGCCGGTCAGTACGGTGAGCTGGCCCGCTTCCACGCTGCGCTGTGGTGGTACGAGGGTGAAGTAGAGCAACAGGGCGGACAGGGCCTGCAACGCGAGCAATGCGGCGGGTCCGGGTGAAGGCAGCCATGCGCGGCGTGGCTCCACGCGGAGGATGCGTACGCTGCCTGCGATGGTGATCAGGGCCAGGGCGATGGCGATCCATGGGGCCATGCTCATCGCGTGCCCTCCAGTGCGTCCAGGTAGCGCTGCGCCATCGGGTCCGGTGCGCTGCGGCGTTCCAATTGCGGCAATGGTCGCTGCAACGCGCGCCACAGTTGTGCGCGCAATGTGGTGCGGCAGGATGCACAGTCTGGTGCGAGGCGCAGTTCTTCGACTGCCGCCGCAAGACTGAGGGGGTCGGTCAGTCGCGATTGATGGCGGCCCAGCCACTGGCTCAGCGCGTCGAGGTCCGGTGGGCTGCGGGTGTCGGCCAACTGCTGCCAGACCGCCACGATGGCGGGATCGGGTGCGTCCACGGGGGTAATGGTGGAGGAGCGGCTGGCCACATCGGTGCGGTCGCCAGTCATGCGGCGGCCTTCGTCGATGGGCGGCAGCTCGGGCCCGACCCGGGCCAGATAGATGCGCTCGGCCTGCTGCACCTGCTTGATGAAGGCCAGTGCCTTGTTGGCGAACGGCAGTGCGCGCTCGGGGTGGCCCTGGCGCAGTTCACCTTCCGACGACCACATCTGGTCCAGTGCGGCCTTCAGGATCGCGCGGGTCTGCGGATCGAGCAGGGTGGCCGCTTCGGCATGGTCGTGGGTGTGGCCGTACTCGGAGAGCACGTCGGTGGCGGCGCCAAAGACCGGGGCGCTGTCGGCCCTGGTTGCACCGTGCTCGTGATCGTCGTGGCCAGCCTGTGCACTGGCGGTGTCGTGCGCATGATCCTCATCGTGATCAGCGGCCGGACCATCGCTGGTGGGCAGGCTGTCACTGGTCGGCGGCGGCTTGGCGCCGCCTTCGCTCTCCTCACCCAGGAACTGCCCGTAGCGCAGGCGCAGGATGCGCTGGTCCACGCCGATCGCATCGGAGCGCTTCACGAACTCCTCGGCGGGCAGCTGGCGGCGCAGTTTGATCAGTGCTTCGGCGTCGATGATGATCTGGCGCTGGCTGCGGAAGTAGGCTGGCAGGGTTTTCTTGACCATGCCCTCCATATCCGTGCCCAGCACCTGTTCTTCGCTGGGCAGGCGCAGGATCAGGCTGGTGCTTTGGGCGGTCTGCGCGGTGGGCGTGCGGTTGTCGCGCACCTGCAGCTGCGCGATCACATCGTTGCCCGGGCCGGCGCCGAGTGCAGCCAGGTCCAGCGTGCGCGCGAAGCGGCGCTGGGTGGCCGGGCCCGTGCCGTTCAGCGCGATGCGCTGCTCACGGAAGGTGATGTTTTCCCCGCTGCCCTGGGCCAGGGTCAGGTGCAGTTCGGCACTGGCTGCCACGCCGAAGTCATCGCTGGCCTCGAACTGCAGGCTCCATTGGCGCTGGCCGGGCGTAGCCAGCACAAGGGTGCGATCCGGTGCGATCACGCGGACACTCGGCGGGCGGTCAGGCACCACATCCAGGCGATACAGCTTGGGTGCGGTCAGCGCCGGCTCGGTGACGATGCGGTACAGCGTGGGACTGGCCGCCTTCCACTGCGCCACCCACGCCTCACCATCGCGGCGCAGCGCGATGCGGGTGCCATCGTGCAGCTGCAATGCGGCCTGCGTGGGCTGTGCGCTGAAACGCAGCGACCAGTCCAGCGCGCTGCCCTGCACCACCTTGGCGTCCAGTGCGGTCTGGGTGCGCAGTGCCTGGCCGGTGTAGGCCGGTGCCTGGATCTGCAGCCGGGAGGACTGCAGGCTGGGCGGTTGGGCCGGGCTGGCGGGAGGCGTGGCACGGCCGGGAAGGCCCGGCAGCGGTGCGCCCGGTGCAGGCCAGCCTGCGGCGAGCACGGCCACCAGCATTCCGCCACACCACGACACGGCCAGCCAGCGCTTCGGCCATGCGGTGCGCAGGTCCGGCGGCGCGGCCTGCAGCGCGGCGGTGATGCGCGCCTGCTGGCGTTGCTGCAGGGGATTGAGTGTGGCGGTATCGGTGAACAGCAGATCGGCGCTGTCCTGCGCGATGGCATGCGTGTCCAGCTGGCGCACCAGCCAGTGCCGGTCCAATCGTCGCGCGCGCCAGGTGGCGGTACCTGCGACGACCAGCAGGGTTGCCAGCAGCACGATCGAGCCGATGTTGATGCCCGCCACGCGCGCGGCGATGGCGGTAAGGGCCAGCGCCAGCGGCACCAGCAGCAATGCGGTGATCCACCACCGCCGGCGCCGCGCGCGCTGCCATGCCTGGTGAACGCGGTTCATGCGCTTGCCCCGCGTCGCGGTGCGGTGGCCATCCAACGCTCCAGGGCGAACAGCAGCACGATCACCGCCAGCAGCCAGGTCGCCAGGTCACGCGGCTGTGCCAGCGGCGGGCTGGCACCGGTCAGCGGCGCCTGCACGGCAGCCGGCGCCAGTTGCAGCGACGGCAGCGGCCGCAACTGTTCCAGCAGGCGACGCGGGAAGGAGGGTTCGCGCACGATCGGCAGTGCATCGGGTGACAGCGCGGCAGTAAAGCGCAGCACCTGTCCGCGACCGAGGGCATGGCGCATGACCGCAGCCTTGCCGCTGGCATCCTGCAGCACCGTCGTACCGGTACCGGTGGCCGCCTTGGTCGACACAGCCAACACGCTGCCGCCATCGTGCACCCAGGCCTGCCAAGCGGGCGGCAGTGGCGCATCGGCCAGCCACACGCCGACCTGACCTTGTTCCGGCACGGCATCGGTGGCGAGCGGCGCCGACAGCGGCTGTCCGCTCCACGCGCGCTGCAGGGCATCCAGCACACCCCGTTTGGACGGTTCCTGGTCATCGCCGCTGACGCGCAGCTGCGGCGCGCTGCCCTGCACCGGCGCGCCCACCGGCATCGCCACCGGCCGCCAGTTCACCGCACGCGACAACCGTGGCCGCTCGCCGTCGAGCCCGCGCATCGGATCGGGGACGTACACCGTTAATTCCGTGCCCTCAGGCAGGGTTTGATCCAGCTCGCGCAGCAGGCTCGAAAGCGGCTGCTGGCCGGCCGGCGCAGTGTCCTGCAGCGGCGGGAATCCGGGCGCCAACCAGCGACCCTCGCTGCCTGCAGGCAATGTAGGAGGGCTCAGTCCCGGTGCCACCACCACCCATGCCGGCGTCTGCACCGGCGCGCCGTGCAGCAGCGGCCGGGCCAGCAGTACGGCCAGCGCGGCAAGCAGCAACAGGCGCACCAGCAGCAGCGGCCATTCGTCGAAGCGGATCCGCTGGCGCGGGCGGGCCTTCGCGCGCAGCCAGCGCAGCGCGGCGAACTCCAGCGGCGCGTAGTGGTGGCGGCGCGCCAGATGGATCAGCAATGGCACCAGCAGCGAGGCCAGCGCCAGCAGCCCCAGCGGGAACAGCAGCGACAGGCTCATCGCGCGCTCCCGGCCAGCAGCCGCAGCGGCGCGTCCAGCGGCTGGTCGGTATGGGTCACCACATGGGCAACGCCGCCGCGCTGCAACCGTGCCTGCAGCACGCGCTGCGCCTCGGCGAAGCGGGCCAGGTACGCGTCGCGGATCGCGCGGCCATCACCCAGCAGCTCTTCACCCGTTTCCGGATCGCGGAAGCGGTGGCCGTCCTGGAACGGAAAATCACGCTCGTCGGCGGTCAGGATCTGCAGTTGCACCACATCGCGGCGGGCGGCGGCCAACCGCTCCAGCAGCACGGTGCCGGCGTCGTCGAAGCCATCCCCCAGCGCCACCAGCATGTCGTTGGCCTGTACGCGTTCCCAGACCGGGCGCAGCGCGTCCGCAGCGGGCCATGCGCCACGCGCACGCAGGCAGTGCAGCAGCAGGTGGATGCGGTCGCGCTGGCGCGCACCACTGCCGGCCGGCGCCAGCTGCACGCCGTCGCCGTTGATGGCGACCAGGCCGAAGCGGTCCCCCTGCTGCAGGGCCAGTTCCACGATGCAGGCAGCAGTGGCGCAGGCATGGTCCAGCCGCGACACCGCGGGGCGTGCACGGTCGGCCTGCCCGGCCGATGCCGTGGCATCGACGAGGATCCAGATCGTGACCGGACTTTCGCGCTCGGACTCGCGCACGAAGAAGCGGTCCGAGCGGGCGTACAGCTTCCAGTCGATCTGGCGCAGTTCGTCACCGGGCTCGTAGGCACGGTACTGCGCGAATTCCAAACCGGCGCCACGGCTGCGGCTGGCATGCTGGCCGATGCCCTGCGCGCCAATCGCACGCCGCGGCAACAGCCGCAGCGCCTTGAGGCGGCTGCGGACATCGGCGGGGATGGCGATCGGGGCGTGCGGGCTCACGGCGGGCTCAGGCGGGGAAGGGCACGGCCTGCAGCAGCGCGGCGATCACATCATCGGCGCCCTTCTGCTCGGCTTCGGCGGCGAACGAGAGCAGCAGGCGATGGCGCATCACCGGCGCGATCAGCGCCTGCACGTCGTCGCGGGTGGCCGCGAAACGCCCCTGCAGCAACGCGCGGGCCTTGGCCGCCAGCACCAGCGACTGCCCGGCACGCGGGCCGGCGCCCCACTTGATCCAATGGTTCACCGCATCCGGCGCACCGGCACCCGGACGGCTGGCACGCACCAGACGGGTGATCCAGCCCAGGACGTCATCGCTCACATGCACCTGCCGTACCGCCGCCTGCAGGGCCAGCACATCCTCGGCGTGCATCACCTTGGGAACGGTGCCACTGCTGCTGCCGGTGGTCTGCACCAGGATGTCGCGCTCTTCCTGCTCGGTGGGGTAGTCCACCCGCACGTGCAGCAGGAACCGGTCCAGCTGGGCTTCCGGCAGCGGGTAGGTGCCGGCCTGCTCGATCGGGTTCTGCGTGGCCAGCACGAAGAACGGCGCCGGCAACGGGTAGGTGGTGCCGGCGTAGCTGACGGTGCGTTCCTGCATGGCTTCCAGCAGCGCCGCCTGGGTCTTGGGCGGGGTGCGGTTGAGCTCGTCGGCCAGCAGCAGGTGGGTGAAGATCGGGCCCTGCTGGAAACGGAAATGGCGGTGGCCGGTGCCGTGGTCTTCTTCCAGCAGCTCGGTGCCCAGGATGTCGCTGGGCATCAGGTCCGGGGTGAACTGCACGCGCCGGAACTGCAGCTCCAGCGCCTGCCCGAGCGAACGCACCAGCAGGGTCTTGCCCAGCCCTGGCGCGCCTTCCAGCAGCACATGGCCACCGGCCAGCAGGCCGATCAGCAGCTGCTCCACCACCTCATGCTGGCCGACCACGGCCGTGCCCAGCGCATCGCGCAGGGGCTGCAGTTTGGAGAGAAGGGCGTCAATGGGGCTATCGTTTTGCATGGCACGCTCGCAGCAATGAATGTAGAGCCACGCCCTGCGTGGCTGAAGAAATCAGAGAAACCTAGTTGTTCAACGCATACATCACGATGTTCACCCCGAACCGGGTGTTGTCCTCGGCCAGGAAGCGCTTGTTGCGCCAGTCATAATCCCACTCGCAGCCATAGTCTTTATTGCTGTAAAGCACGCCCAGCCGGCCATCGACCTCGATGCCCTTGAGGTAATCGTGCACGAGATCATCGCCCCAGCCATTGAGCTCGAAGCCGGTGGCTGGCGGCCCGTCCGGGAACTTGAAAAAGCTTCGATACAGCGCATGCGTGTTGGGCAGCTTCTTCAGCGCGGCCGGCCCGAACAGCTTGGCCATCTGCGCTTCGAACGACTTGGCGAAGAGCCCGTCGATGTCGTGGTTGCAGTCATCCACGAACACGAACCCGCCGTTGCGCACATAGCGCACGAAGTTCTGCCGCTCGGCGGCGTTGAATTCCACCAGCTTGTGCCCGGCCAGGTAACAGAACGGGGCTTCGAGCATGCGCGGGTCGGACAACGCGACCACATGCTCGGTCGGGTCGACCCGCAGGGTGGTGTAGTCGATCAGCGAGGTGATCAGGTTGGACGGCATGCGCGCGTCCACGTCCCAGTCGCCGGAGTCGTACTTGAGCCGGGTGAACCAGAAGTCGTAACGCCCGGCCTGCGCGCGGGCGAACGAGGGCAGGGCCGCCAGGGCGGCCCCGCCAAGCATCAACCGCAGGAACTGCGCGCGGTTCATTGCCGCACGCGCGCCATCAGACCGCGTCGGACAGCGAGGTGAAGGTGAAATCGCGCAGCTTCATCGGCGGGATCATCATCACGAAGCTGGATTCGTCACCGGCCACGCGTACCGGCTTGCCCAGTTCTTCGATGTTGTTGAGCATGATCACCGGCGATTCGTTGAAGCGGAAGTTCTTCACCGGGTACTTGATCTGGCCGTTTTCGATGTAGAAGGTACCGTCGCGGGTCAGGCCAGTGAGCAGCACGGTCTGCGGATCGACCATGCGGATGTACCAGGTACGGGTGACCAGGATGCCCTTCTGGGTGCCGCGGACCAGCTCGGCAGTGCTCTTGTCGCCGCCGCTCATCAGCAGGTTGCCCGGGGTGGCATTGGCGGTCTTGCCCTGCTTCTGCGCCCAGAAGCGCGAGTAATCCAGGTTGGCGACCTTGCCGTTCTCGATGATGGCCAGCTTGTTGCGCGGCAGGCCCTGCTGGTCCCACGGCAGCACCGGCGCCTCGGGGTGCCACGGGTCGGCGTACATGTTCACGCGCGGGTCGTAGACCTGCTCGCCCAGCTTGTTGCCGCCACCCTTCTTGGACAGGAAGCTGCGGCCTTCATCGGCCGAGCGCGCATCGAAGAAGTTCATCATGAAGCTGATCAGGCCGGCAGCGGCCGCCGGTTCCAGGATCACGGTGTACTTGCCCGGCTCCAGCGCCTTGGCTTCGGACGATTCGGTGGCCTTGCGCATGGCGATGCGCACGTCCTGGTCGGCCTTGAAGTCGGCGGCGTCCTTCAGGTTGCGGCCCACCCAGCCCGAGCCGCGCCCGTCTTCGGTGCGCACCGTGCAGGTGTAGTCGAAGTTGGTGGTGCGCTGGTAGCCGAAGTTGCCGTTGCTGTTGGCGGTGGCCTGGAAACCCTGGCCATCTTCCAGGAAGCCGGCGGCGATCAGGCCGTTGCCACGGCAGGGCGCGATCGAATCGGCGGCGACCTTGGCGCGGAACGCCGGGTCGATGGCGGCGGTGGATTCGCTGAAGGTCGGGCTGGCGGTGTAGGTCTGCTTGCCGATGGCCGGCAGGAACTCCGGGTTTTCCGGGGCCAGGCGGGCCAGGTCCTCGGCACGGCGGACCACGCGCTCCAGCGCGGCGTCGTCGAACTCGTTGATCGAGGCGGTACCAACGCGCTTGCCGAAGGCCACGGTGACGGCCAGTTCGGTGTTGTCGACGATGCCGCTGGTGGAGACGTTGTTGAGCGCGAAACGGATGTTGCCGTTGATCGAGCCGGCCAGCACCGCGGTGGTCTCATCGGCCTTGGACAGCGCGATGACCTTGTCGAGGATGGCCTTGGCCTGGGCTTCGGTGAAGATACTCATGGAATAAGGGCTCCTGACCGGTCAGCCGAGGCTGCGCGCGGTGTTGATGACGTTGATGCCGTTGAAGCGCGCGGTGGACGAACCGTGCGAGACCGCCGAAACCTGGCCCGGCTGGCCCTTGCCGTCGAAGAACGAACCGCCCAGGCGGTAATCGCGTTCGTCGGCCACGGCGCTGCAGGCGTTCCAGAACTCCGGGGTGCGGATCTGGTAGGCCACGTCTTCGAGCATGCGGGTGATCTGGCCGTTCTTGATTTCATAGAACAGCTGGCCGCCGAACTGTGCGTTGTAGCGCTGCTGGTCGATGGAGAACGAACCGTCGCCGATGATGTAGATGCCGTTCTCGACGTCCTTGACCAGGTCGCTCACGCTCAGCGGGGTCTTGCCCGGCGCCATCGACACGTTGGCCATGCGCTGGAACTGCACGCTGGACCAGGAATCGGCATAGCAGCAGCCGTCCGATTCGGTCTTGCCCAGGATGTGGGCCTGGTCGCGGATGGTCTGGTAATCGACCAGCTTGCCGTTGCTGATCAGGTCCCAGCGCTTGGTCTTGACGCCTTCATCGTCGTAGGCCACCGCGCCGAGGCTGCCCGGCTGGGTCTTGTCGGCGAAGATGTTGACCAGGTCGCTGCCGTACTGGAAGTGCTGTTCGCGCTTGTCCAGGGTGGCGAAGCTGGTGCCGGCGTAGTTGGCCTCGTAGCCCAGCACGCGGTCCAGTTCCAGCGGGTGGCCGACCGATTCGTGGATGGTCAGCCAGGTGTGCGAGGGGTCCAGCACCAGGTCGTACTTGCCCGGCTTGACCGACGGCGCCTTCAGCTTCTCCTGCGCCTGCTTGGCCGCCGCAATGGCGTCTTCCTTCATGTCGTACGACGAGCCGTAGTTGACCACGCCGTTCGGCGTGAGCACCTTGCCGCTCGCGGCGCCATCGAGGTATTCGTAACCCATGCCCATCGGCGCGGACAGGCCTTCGCGGGTGCGGAACTTGCCACTGGCCTTGTCGATGGCGGTGACCGTCATCGGCGCCCAGATGCGGTGCACGTCCTGGTCGATGTAGGAGCCATCGGTGGACGCGAAGTACTTCTGCTCGTTGACCAGGAACAGCATCGAATTGACGAAGCTGGCCCCCGCACCCATCGCGGCGGCGTTGACGTCCAGCAGCAGGTCGACCTTCTCCTTGATCGGCACTTCCATCGCGTTCTTGCGGATCGGCGTCTTCCAGCTCACCTCGCCCACACCCGGCGCAGCGGCCAGCTGCACCTTGGCGGTCTGCACGCCGGCGTTGGCCTTGGCGATGGCCACCGCCTGCTGGGCGGCACGCGCCACGTCGGTCGGGTTGAGCTGGTTGGTGGCGGCAAAGCCCCAGGCACCATTGACGATCACGCGGATGCCCACACCGGTGGATTCGGTGTTCACCACGTTCTGCACCTTGTCTTCGCGGGTGATCACGAACTGGCGCAGGTAGCGGCCGATACGCACATCGGAGTAGGTGGCGCCGCCCTGGCGGGCGGCGGCCAGCGCGGCGTCGGCCAGGCGCTTCTTCAGCGCCGGGTCCAGGGTGCTGTGCAGTTGCTCGGCGGCAATCACCTTGCCGAAGAACGCCGGCACGATCAGGCCGCCAGCGGTAAGCCCGGTCAGGGCAAGGAAGTCACGTCTTTGCAAGGCAGCTCTCCACGTCGGTGTGGGGGTGGCAGGAACAAGGCGGGATCAGCGGTACAGCGGTGCATCGATTCTTGCGGGCGCGGCGGTCCAACGGTAGTGACGTTTGGCACGGTGGCCGGGCGGCTCAGCCCAGGCTGCGTGCGGTGTTGATGATGTTGATGCCGTCGAAACGCGTGGTGGCCGAGCCGTGCGACACCGCCGAGACCTGTCCGGGCTGGCCCTTGCCATCGAAGAACGAACCGCCGAAGCGGAAATCGCGCTCGTCGCAGATCGCGCTGCACGCGTTCCAGAACTCCGGCGTGCGGATCTGGTATGCGGCGTCTTCGACCATGCCGGAGATCTGGCCGTTCTTGATCTGGAAGTACAGCTGCCCGCCGAACTGCGCGTTGAAGCGCTGCTGGTCGATGGAATACGAGCCGCGGCCGTGGATGTAGATGCCGTTCTCCACGTCCTTGATCATGTCGGCCACGCTCAGCGGGGTCTTGCCCGGTGCCAGCGACACGTTGGCCATGCGCTGGAACTGCACGCTGGACCAGGAATCGGCGTAGCTGCAGCCGTGCGATTCGGTTTCGCCCAGCAGGTGCACTTCATCGCGGGTGGCCTGGTAGTTGACGAGGATGCCGTCCTTGACCAGGTCCCAGCGCTTGGTCTTGACCCCTTCGTCGTCGTAGCCCACCGCACCCAGGCTGCCCGGGGCGGTCTTGTCGGCAAAGAAGTTGACCCGCTCGCTGCCCCAGCGGTAGCCGGCGTCGCGCTTGTCCAGCGTGGCGAAGCTGGTGCCGGCGTAGTTGGCCTCGTAGCCGAGCACGCGGTCCAGTTCCAGCGGGTGGCCGACGTTCTCGTGGATGGTCAGGAACAGGTTGGACGGGTCCAGTACCAGGTCGTACTTGCCCGGCTTGACCGACGGTGCCTTGAGCTTCTCGCGGGCGTGGCGGGCGGCGGCGATGGCGTCTTCCACCGGATCGTACGAGTCACGGTAGGCGGTGATCCCGCCGGGCAGCTGGATCTTGCCGCTGGCGTCGCCATCCAGGAATTCATAGCCCATGCCCATCGGCGAAGACAGCCCGGCGCGGGTACGGAACTTGCCGGTGCCCTTGTCGATGGCGGTGGCGGTGAACGGCAGCCAGATGCGGTGCACGTCCTGGTCGATGAACGAGCCATCGCTGGAGGCGAAGTACTTCTGCTCGTTGACCAGGAACAGGGTGGAGTTGATGAAGTCGGCGCCGGCGTTGGTCGCGGCCGCATTCAGGCTCAGCAGCAGCTCGACCTTGTCCTTGATCGGCACCGCCATGGCGTTCTTGCGGATCGGCGTCTTCCAGCTCACATCGCCCACCCCCTTGACCGGCGCCAGCTGTACCGGGCGGGTCTGGATGGTGGCGTTGGCACGGGCGATGGCGGCGGCCTGCTCCACCGCGGCCAGGATCGCGGCCGGGGTCTGCTGGTGGGTGGCGGCAAAGCCCCACGCCCCATTGACGATGACCCGGATGCCGATCCCGGACGATTCGCTGTTGGTGACGTTCTGCACCCGCGCCTCGCGGGTGATCACCGCCTGGTTGAGGTAGCGGCCGATGCGGACGTCGCAGTAGCTGGCCCCGGCCCGTTTGGCGGCAGCCAGTGCGGCCTCGGCCAGCGCCTTGTTGCGGACCGCGTTGGCCGGCTCGAGCAGCTGCTCGGCGGCGATCAGGCGGGCGTGCGGCACCATCAGGCCCGCCAGACCCATGCCAGACAGCGTCAAAAACTCACGGCGTTGCACAGCGTTCGATTCCCCGGGAACGATCAGCCTTCGACTGTCGTTTGCGACCCGGTGCTGGCACAAGTGACTGCGGTCATGGTTGGATGTGCGCTGATCCGACATTTCCGAACGTCATGAGCCAACAACGCTGGTCCGAGGCCTGCGAGCGCAACCGCGACCCGATCCTGGCGGTACTGCGCCGCCTGCTGCAGGACCGCCAGCGCGTGCTGGAGATCGGCAGCGGCACCGGCCAGCATGCCGAATACTTCGCCGCCCAGCTGCCGCACCTGCAGTGGCAGGCCAGCGATCATCCGGACTACCTGCCGGGCATCGCCGAGCGCCTGGCCGCGGCGGGGCTGCCCAACGCATCGGCGCCGTGGCCGCTGCAGGCGGTACTTGCGCCGGTGCCGGGCCTGGCCCCACTGCCGGCGTCCCCGCTGGGCTTCGATGCGGTGTTCAGCGCCAACACCCTGCACATCATGAGCTGGCCGCACGTGCAGGCACTCTTCGCCGGGCTGCCGGCGGTGATGGCCGACGATGCGCTGCTGTGCGTGTATGGCCCATTCAATTACAACGGTAACTACAGCAGCGACAGCAACCGGCAGTTCGATGGGTGGCTGAAGGCGCGGGACCCGGAATCGGGCATCCGGGATGCCGAGGCGGTGGATGCGCTGGCCGCAGCGCAGGGCTTGCGGCTGGTTGACGATGTGGCGATGCCGGCCAACAACCGGCTGCGTGTCTGGCGGCGCTGACACGCAGGCCGGGCCGGCGCGGACACGCATGGCGTGTCCCTACGTTGGTTACCGCGCAAACCCGCCCAGCGCTGGCTCCGGGGCCTGCTGCGGGGCGGCGTGCTGCAACTGAAATGCCTGCTGCTGCTCAATCTCACTGGCGGCAGCCTCCAGTTTCTGGTCCGACACCGCTACCGGCGTCTGCTTGGCCAGTTCGATATCAAACGGCACCCGCTGCTGGTCGTGCGGTCCGCTCCCGTGCTGGACAAGGAAGGCGTAGCCCTTAGACCCGAAGACAACGTCATCGACGCGGGAGATCTCGCTCTTCTGCAGCGGGCCGGCGTTGCTGCCGGGATACAGCGCCTGGCGCGTCTCCCGGTTGTCCATCGCGCAGGCCAGCGCCGAGCGGCAGAACTGTTCCCGTTCCAGCCCGTTCGCGAAGCTAACCTGCCCCTTGTCCTCGGCGGCCTGCACGCCTTCCCGGATGCGGGCCAGCGTGGGGTTGTCCACGTGCCCGGGGGCGTCCGGCGCCTTCCGCTGATCGCGCTGCGCGGCCAGCTCCACCAGGGCCTGCAGCTGCGCCTGTTCCACCGGATCGGGCTGGATGGAACGGTGTTCGAACCGCGCCGCCAGCGCCTGGTCAATCGGCTCGGAGTCGTTGCACGGATCGACGATCTTGCAGTTGGCCAGTGCATCACGCAGATTGCGCTCGCCGTCGCGGTCGATCTTCAACCCGTACAGCGCGGTCGCGCCGCCGGCCTGGTACAGCGTCATCGTATCGAGGTCCATCGGCACGGCGCGCTTCTCGAACAGTGGCTGGTCGCGCAACGTGTTCAGATAGTCGATGGCGGCGTTGCCGGTCAGGATCTCCAGGCCAGCATCACGGTTCCCGCCGCCCACGTTGGAATGGCCACCTGGCGCGGCGACGTTGATCGCACGCCCATCCGGCGTCATCCCGGGATCGTTGATGGCCTGGTGCGGAAACAGCTCGCGCTGCTCATGGGCAGCCATGATCGCCACGCGCGATATAGCGCTGGGCGGCAAACGCGCGTCGTAGTTTCTCGGCATGTTGGTCGCCACCGGGTCGAACAGCAGCGCGGCCTGGGCGATCTTGCCTGGACCGATCAACGGCGGAGAGCTACTGAGGACACTGATGTTGCCGTTCTGATCATTGCCAAACTTGAGATCCGCAGGATCGGCAATCCCGTACTGGTCGATCAAACGAAGCAAGCCCGCAGTCTGCACTGCGCCGCGGCTGTAGCCAGTTCCAATGACGCGGACCTCGGCCTCGGGATCGCTTCTTACCCAAAGATTGGTCTTACGAGCCAGCTCAACGTAAGCATCCTTGATGTTGTCATCCCACGAGTACGCGAGCATTCCATCGAGCGTGCGACCCACGGCGTTCGGCTGGGCGCCTATGCCTCTTGAGTAATGCGCAGCCATTCGATTGTCGGGCTCGGCGGAGTGAGCCAGAGCCTGTTCAAACAGCAGCCCGACAGTTGTACTGGGGCCGAGCTTCGGATTGTCGAGGTCTTGGCCCGTTCCATCCAGGAATGCGAAGAAAAGATGCTCATGAGCATTTCCTTGACGCTGGAGCACAGGGACTGATAGCTGCCCCAACTGTTCCCGCATGTCCTGCTCCATGCGGAGATCCCCAGCTGCAACTGCTCTGCTGCCTCGACTGGAACTTCCCTTTCCCATTGCGGCGCTCCTTGTGATCAGTACTCGTAGGTCTTCGCCAGATAGAGGTCATCGCGGAACCCGCTGCGCCGATTTCCTGGTATCTGCATGTGCTTGGTCGGCACGAATGCGTTCATGTAAACCCGGATGGTGCGGTCGTTCACTTCAAGCAAGATAGAGGGACTGACGACAATCTTGCCGTCTGGCGCGTCGGAAACTTCTTCTCGCGGAACGAAGTGACGAACCAGTCCGTCCTTGAAGATTTCCCCGATATCAATCTCGGCCTCGTGTGAAGTGCCATCCTTCGAACGCCAGATCACCTTGGCGGCAGACGGAAAGTTGGGAACCGCGCCGTAGCTGCCGTTCCAACCCTTGAGGTAATCTGGGCCATAGGACGCTGATGACCTCGTAGGCTTGTCCCCGCCAAACTTGAAGTTGTCGTAGATCACATGGCATTCAAGCGTGTCGTAGCAGCGCGGGCCGAAGCTGTGCTTCTCAAACCGCAGCGGCCATTCCACCGGCTTGTAGTTCATCTTCGCCGAGATGGCAGGATCGCCTTCGGACACCAGCTCACCGCTGGTCACGACCGGAGGGTCGGGGTAGGTATAGCGTGCACCGTGCATTGGCTTGCTCTCCTGAATCTCCGTGGGCTGGGACGTTGCCGCCCCGGGCGTTGCACAAGCAGCCAGCGCGAGGCTTGCGACAGCGGCGACCTGCAGGGGCATCTTCGGCATGTCAGCTTCCTTGTCTTTGCGCCCTTAGGGCATCGGTGTTTCCCGCAACAGGGCGTGCGGCTTGCGCTTGTGCAGCGTCGGCGGGTCACCTGGCAGGCGTGATGCAAGTGTAGCCTCAGTGTGGGCCGTGACAGGAGCGGCATTGCGCCGCCGTGGTGCAACGTGGAATGAGTGGCACACTTTCGGTGTGCCGGACCCGTGCGACACAGCGGCGGCGGGCGGTAGAGCGCACGCTCCGGGTGTCAGGGCGATGCGTTCGAAAACGCATCGACCTGATACGCAGGGTCAGCGATTACGCCACCTGCACGATATGCAGTGCCTTCGGGTTGCGCCACTGCGCCAGCAGCACCGCTTCACGCGCCTTGGCCTTGTGCAGGTGCGCTTCCTTTACATGCCCATAGCCGCGGATATGTTCCGGAATGCTGGCAATCTCGACCGCCAACGCAACGCGGTCATCGCTCAACCCTTCCAGCAGCAGTGCCACGGTCTGTTCGTAATCGGCAATCAGCTGGCGCTCGCCCCGGCGCTCTTCGGTGCGGCCGAAGATGTCGAACGTGCCACCGCGCAGGAACTTCAACTTCGCCAGCAGGCCGAAGGCCTTGAGCATCCACGGCCCGTATTCCTGCTTGATCAGGCGGCCCTGTTCGTCCTTCTTCGCGAACAGCGGCGGGGCCAGGTGGAAGTGCACCTGGAAATCGCCCTCGAACTGCTGCTGCAGGCGGCGCTGGAATTCGCCGCTGGTGTACAGGCGCGCCACTTCGTACTCGTCCTTGTAGGCCATGAGCTTGAAGTAGTAACGCGCCACGGTTTCGGTCAGCGCCGTGCTGCCGGCCTTGTCCCACTCCGCCGTGCGCACGCGGTCGACCAGCGCGCGGTAGCGCGCGGCATAGGCCGCGTCCTGGTACTCGGTGAGGAAGCGCACGCGGCGTTCCACCAGCTGATCCAGCGAACGCGACAGGCGCTCGTCATCCAGCGGCAGGAATGCCACGTCGCTGCCGCCGCCATGCCCGGGCAGGCCGCGCAGTTCGCGCTCGTCGCCGGTTTCGCGCGGTGCCGCGGTGGCGCCCCATTCGTTGCCTTCCCACTCGCCCGGCGGCAGGTCGTGCAGCGGGCCCGGGGTGCGCTCGGCATCGGTATGACCGTTGCGGACCAGACCGGCGGCCTGCTGCACCGCCTGCGGGTCCACGGCGGCCAACCGGCCCCACGCGAATGCCTGCTGGTTCATTGCAACCGCTGCGCCATTGAGCTCGACCGCGCGCATCAGCGCCTCGAACGAGATCGGCACCAGCCCCTGCTGCCAGGCGTAGCCCAGGATGAACAGGTTGGAGGCGATGGCATCGCCGAGCAGCGCGGTGGCCAGCTGGGTGGCATCCAGCAGCAGCGGGTCGCGGCCGCCCAGTGCCACGCGGATGCCGGCAATGATGTCGGCCGCCGGGAACTGCATGTCCGGGCGGGTGGTGAAGGTGCCCGGCATGGCTTCATAGGTATTGAGCACCACCTGCGAGCGCTCGGCGCGCACCTTCGACAGCGCCCAGTAATCGTTGACCACCACCATGTCGCAGCCCACCACCAGGTCGGCTTCGCCGGCGGCGATGCGCACCGCATGGATGTCTTCCGGACGCTTGGCGATGCGGATATGGGTGGTGACCGCGCCGCCCTTCTGGGCCAGTCCGGTCTGGTCGAGCACGCTGGCACCCTTGCCTTCCAGGTGCCCGGCCATGCCCAGCAGCGCGCCGATGGTCACTACGCCGGTGCCACCGACGCCGGTGATCAAAATGTTCCAGGGCTGCTCGAGCGTGCTGCGGAAGGTCGGCGCGGGCAGGTTGTCGAGCAGGCTGCTGCGCTCGCTGCGCGAGCCCTTGCGCAGCGTGCCGCCGTGCACGGTGACGAAGCTGGGGCAGAAACCGGTGGTGCAGGAATAGTCCTTGTTGCAGTTGGACTGGTCGATATCGCGCTTGCGACCGAATTCGGTTTCCTTCGGCAGCACCGACACGCAGAAGCTCTTCTGGCCGCAGTCGCCGCAGCCTTCGCACACCAGTGAATTGACCACCACGCGCTTGGGCGGGTCGACCAGCTTGCCGCGCTTGCGCCGCCGGCGCTTCTCGGTGGCGCAGGTCTGTTCGTAGATCAGGATGCTGGTGCCCTTGACCTCGCGCAGCTGCTTCTGCACCGCATCCAGCTCGGCGCGGTCGTGGAATTCCACGCCCTCGGGGAACAGCTCGCGCTTGTTCCACTTGCCGATCTCATCGCTCACCAGCACGATCGTCTGCACGCCTTCGGCGCGCATCTGGTGGGCGATCTGCGGCACGGTCAGGGTGCCGTCCACCGGCTGGCCGCCGGTCATGGCCACCGCGTCGTTGTAGAGGATCTTGTAGGTGATGTTGACCCCGGCGGCGATCGCCTGGCGGATCGCCAGCGAGCCACTGTGGAAATAGGTGCCATCGCCCAGGTTCTGGAACACGTGTTCGGTATCGGTGAACGCGGCCTGGCCGGCCCAGGTCACGCCTTCGCCGCCCATGTGGGTGAAGGTGTCGGTGCTGCGGTCCATCCAGGTGACCATGTAATGGCACCCGATCCCGCCCAGCGCACGCGAGCCTTCCGGCACGCGGGTGGAGGTGTTGTGCGGGCAGCCCGAGCAGTAATGCGGCACGCGCGGGAAACTGGCGCGCGGCAATGCCAGTTCGGCCTCCTTGGCATCCATCCAGCGCAGGCGCTGTTCAATGGAGTCATTGGTGAAGAAGCGCTGGATGCGGCGGCCGATCACGCCGGCAATGGTGGCCGGGGTCAGTTCATTGGTGGACGGCAGGATCCACTGGCCCGCTTCGTCATACTTGCCCACGATGGACGGGCGCTGGCCCCAGCTGGCCGGCCAGTTGTAGAACTGCTCCTTCATCTGGCGCTCGATGAAGGCCCGCTTCTCCTCCACCACCACGATGTCTTCCAGCCCCTTGGCGAAGCGCGCGATGCCTTCCGGTTCCAGCGGCCAGGTCATGCCGACCTTGTACACGCGGATGCCGATGTCGGCGCAGGCGCGCTCGTCCAGGCCCAGGTACTCCAGCGCCTGCAGCACGTCCAGGTAGCTCTTGCCGGTGGTGACGATACCCAGCCGCGCGCGCGGCGAATCCATCACCACCCGGTCGATGCCATTGGCCCGCGCGAACGCCTGGGCGGCCTTGACCGCATAGCGGTGCAGGCGCATTTCCTGGTCCAGCGGCGGGTCCGGCCAGCGGATGTTGAGCCCGCCAGCGGGCATTTCGAAGTCTTCCGGCAGCACGATCCGGCGCGCGAACGGGTCCACCTGCACCGACGCGGACGATTCCACCGTCTCGGCGATGGTCTTGAAGCCGATCCAGCGCCCGGTGTAACGGCTCATGGCCCAGCCGAGCAGGCCCATGTCCAGGATGTCCTGCACGCCGGCCGGGTTGAGCACCGGCATCATCGCGCTGACGAATTCATCTTCGCTGCCGTGCGGCAGGGTGGAGCTGCGGCAGGCGTGGTCGTCGGCGGCCAGCGCCAGCACGCCACCGTGCACGGACGTACCCGCCGCATTGGCGTGCTTGAACACATCGCCGCAGCGGTCCACGCCGGGGCCCTTGCCGTACCACATGCCGTACACGCCCTGGACCCTGGCCCCGGGGAACAGGTTGGTCTGCTGGGTGCCCCAGACCATGGTCGCGCCCAGATCCTCGTTGAGGCCGGGGGTGAACTTCACCTTCGCCGCCTCCAGGTGCTGGCGGGCGCGCCACAGTTCCAGGTCGAAGCCGCCCAACGGGCTGCCGCGGTAGCCGCTGATGAAGCCGGCGGTGTCCAGCCCGGCGGCCTGGTCGCGCAGCCGCTGCATCAGCGGCAGGCGTACCAGCGCCTGCACCCCGCTCAGGTAAATGCGGCCATCGGTACGGGTGTACTTGTGGTCCAGCGTGTAGCTGTCGTCCAGCGGCCCGGCAGGCAGGTTGGCGGACGAAGGCGAGGTGAGTTCGGCGGTACTGGTCATGGCTGGCCCGTGCTGACGGCTGGCACGGCCACCGCGAGGGCGGCCGGAAAGGGCGGAATTGTATCAGCCGGGCATTTTCTGGCCTTCGGGACTCGCACCGCGGGCGAGCTGCGGTTAGGATCGGGGAGGGAGGTTGTTGTGACAACCTGGGGGAGTTTGTATGGCAGTGGCAAGAAAGATGCTGACCGGCATGGTGCTGGCGGCGGGGATGAATGTGTTCGGGGCGGCAGCGCAATCGTTGCCGGCATTGCAGGAGTTCTACTTCGATGACGACGTGGCTGCGGTCACGCCCGTGGTCGTGCCGGCCGACAGCAGCGATGTCGTCGACCAGCTGATGAAACAACGCGAACGTGGCCGCAAGGCGCTGGAAGCCACCGTGCAGCTGGCCAGCGTGGCCTATGCACAGGGCCGCCCGGAGCTGGGCCGCGAGCTGTACGCCGATGCGGAAAAGAATGCGCCGGGTACCTCGGTGCCGGGCCGCATGGTGCGCTGGAACCATGGCTGGGATCTGTTCCGCCAGGGTGACGCCGAGGCGGCCTTGGTGCAGTGGCACAGCGCCCAGCAGGGTCTGCGCGGCAACGCATCGTGGGTGCCGCAGACCTACGCGCTGGCGTTGTGGACGCTGGGTCGCAAGGACGAAGCGGTGAAGTGGTACGCCGCCGCCGTGCGCACCGAGCCGCAGCGTTGGAGCACCAGCGACGGCTACGCGCAGGCACTGCCAGGCTGGCGCGACAGTGAACGTGCCACCTTGGCCGAAGTGCAGCAGGCCTGGGCGGCGCAGCCGCCGGCTTGGCCGTAACACCCGCAGGTTACGCCGGCTTCGACCCTGCTCGAAGCCGGTCGCCGCACCGTGCTGGAGGGTGGTCTATTCGTCCGCGCTGACGGTACGCCCGCGTGCCCAGTCGCGCAGGCCGTTGACCTGTTCGGCCATCAGCACCGACAGCGGGCGGCTGCCGCGAATCTCGGTCATCAGCAGCTCGGTGTCCAGCGCACGTTGTTCGGCATGTGCCGCGTACAGCCCGGCCACCACGGCCTGTTCGATTTCCGCGCCAGAGAAACCATCGCTGGCCGCCGCCAGCGCCGGCAGCGCGAAATCGTCGGCATTGAGCGTGCGCCGGCCCAGGTGCAGCCGCAGCAGCTCCACCCGGGTGTTGGCATCGGGCAGGTCGACGAAGAAGATCTCGTCGAAGCGGCCTTTGCGCAGCAGCTCCGGCGGCAGCTCATGCACCTGGTTGGCGGTGGCCACGATGAACACCTGGCTCTTGCGCTCGGCCAGCCAGGTCAGCAGGTGACCCAGCACGCGCCGTGACACGCCGCCGTCCTCGCCACCACTGGCCAGGCCCTTCTCGATCTCGTCGATCCACAGCACGCACGGCGCCAGCTGCTCGGCAGAGGCCAGCGCCTCGCGCAGGTTCTTCTCGGTTTCGCCGTGGAACTTGTCGTACAGGCTGCCGAAGTCCAGGCGCAGCAGCGGCACCCCGAAGCCGGCGGCGGTGGCTTTGGCCAGCATCGATTTGCCGCAGCCCTGCACGCCCAGCAGCAGCATGCCTTTGGGCGGGTCCAGCCCGGCCGGGCCCTGGCCGCCCAGGAACACCGGGCGACGCTGGTTGACCCAGCGCTTGAGCCGGTTGGCCCCGGCCACGTCGGCGAAGCGGGTGGTGTCGTATTCGTAATGCAGGTGCCCGGCGCGGTTGAGCAGCTCGAACTTCAGCTTGGCCAGCTGCGGCAGGTCGTCCTGGCTGATCGCACCGTCGGCGAAGATCAGCTGGCGGGCGATCCGCCGTGCATCCACCAGGCTCAGCCCGCGCAGGTTGTGCAGGATCTTCTTGACCGCATCGTTGTCCACTTCGACCCGGCGGCCGCCGTTCTCGCGCGCATAGGCGGCCACTTCCTCGCGCAGCATCTTGAGCAGCGCGTTGGGGTCGGGCAGGCGCGGGTTGAATCGGGTGGCCAGCGCCTCCAGCTCAGCCGGCAGCTCCACCTTGGCGCCGATCAGCACCAGTACGTGGGCCTCGCAGTGGCGGCGCTGGATCAGGTCGCGCAGCGCGCGCTGGTGGCTGGCATAGCCCAGGTAGGGGTGGAAATCGAGCAGCAGGTAGATGCCGCGCTGGTCGGCCTGACGGATCATCTGCAGGGCCGAACTGGCATCGGGCGGGCCGACCGCGTCGTCCTCGCGGTCCATGTCGATCCGGCGCAGGCCTTCGGTGATGGACCAGCGGTGCAGGGCCCGCCAGACATGCATCAGGGTCTGCCGGAACAGCTCCACCACACGACCCTCGTCCTGGGTCTCGATCACGATCAGCGGGGTATTGGCGCGGATCAACGCGCTGAGGTCCTGTAACTCGCTCATGCCGGCATGCAGTCCATTGGATCGCGCACGATAGCAAAGCGGCGCGGGATGCAGGAGGTTCAGCCGCGCGACTATCTCCATCACGGAGGGCGGTGTACGCTCGGGTCACGTTCCCCGGAAGCGAGGCTGGCATGAAGACGATCCTGGTAGCCGGTTCCAAGGGTGGGGTGGGTAAATCCACCATTGCCACCCACCTGGCGGCGCAGGCCGCCCTGGCCGGCAAACGGACCGTACTGGCCGACGCCGACCCGCAAGGCTCCAGCACCCGCTGGGCAGAACGCCGTGCCGGGCTGGAAAGCGCGGTGCTGCCCATTGATGCCAGCGGCAAGCACCCGCTCAAGCACGTGCCTGACGACACCGAGGTATTGGTCATCGATGCCCCCGCCGGCGCCCGCGCCGGTGAGCTGGACGCCTTCCTGGACGTGGCCGACGCGGTGGTGGTGCCGGTGCTGCCCTCGGCGCTGGACATCGAAGCCATCGTCGGCTTCCTGAACACCCTGTCCAAGGTGCCGCGCGTGCACAAGCGCAAGCTGCCGGTGGGGCTGGTGCTCAACCGCACCAAACCGTGGACCCAGACCTCCCGCCAGGCCGAGCAGATGCTGGAGGAGTGGCCGTACCCGGTCGTTGCCAAGCTGCGCGATACCCAGGGCTACGTGGTCATGACCGGCCTGGGCCGAAGCCTGTTCGATTACCGCTCCGCGCAGGTGCGCGAGCACCAGAGTGACTGGGAGCCACTGTTGAAGTGGTTGAAGATTGCCTGAGCCAGAAGAGAGCCTTATGCGAGAACTGATCCTGCTGCGCCACGCCCATGCCGAACCTGCGGGTACCGGCCAGGCCGACCTTGACCGGCCGTTGTCGTCGACCGGGCTGGCCGAAGCCGAAGCCGCCGGCAAATGGCTGAAAGAAAACAACCTGCTGCCCGACTGCGTGCTGTATTCACCCGCGCGGCGTACCCGCGAGACCCTCGAAGCGGTGCTGGGCGTCATCGGCAACGTTGAAAAGCGCTTGGACGACGGGATTTACGAGGCGACGCCCGGTGCATTGGCTGCCCTGGTCGATGACCGCAGGGACGTGGATCGGCTGCTGGTGGTCGGGCACAACCCCGCACTGGAGCAGCTGGTGGCGCTGATGAGCGACGGCAGCAGCAGTGAATACCGCGGCATGGCCCCGGGCGGGATAGCGGTACTGCAGATTCCCAGGGACACTGCCATCGAGCCCGGCGTTGCGAGCCTGACCGCGTTCTGGTGGCCGTAAGCCGTGACAGCAGTACGAACCCTGTTGTGCTGTCTGCTCGGGCTGGCGGCGGGGGCGGCGCGCGCCGAACCCCCGGTGACGTCCCTGCCCCCGGCCCAGGCCGCACCCAGACACGTGATGGAGCTGGATACGGCGCGCTCGCGCCTGGGCTTCGAGATCCGTACCCGGCTGGGCCAGCGTATCGAAGGGGTGTTCCCGCGCTTTGAAGGCCGCATCGACGTGCTGGCCGACGGCCGCCACCAGGTCCACCTGCGCATGTTCACCGGCTACGTGGAGATTCCCGGCAAGGACCGCTACACCGGCTGGATGCGGGGCGAGGAGTTCTTCGACGCCGGGCGCTACCCGGTGGTCGAATTCGACTCGGTGCCCTACGACCCGCAGCTGGTCGAGAAGGGCGGCGGCATCCATGGCCGGCTGATCCTGCGCGGGGTATCCCACCCCGAGACCCTGCAGGTGGAACCGGCGTCCTGCCCCCGGGCCGGGTATGATTGCGATGTGGTCAGCCGCGGTACCGTCCAGCGTGGCCGGTATGGGATGGACAGCTGGCAGCTAGCCCTGAGTGATCGAGTGACCTTCGTCCTGCGTGCGCGTCTCAACGAGGCGCTGAAACCGTGAATCCCCTGCTGCGGGTGATCGTGCTGGCAATCCTGTTGCTGGGCAGCGGCTGTGCGTCGCTGTCCAACGCGCAGCGCGAGCGCGCGGCCGGCATTGCGGCGCAGGCGCGTTCCCATGCGGTGGACTGCGACAAGCCCGACCGCTGCGCGCTCGATTCGCCGTTGCGCGCCCTGGGCGGGCAGGCCTTCAGCGAATCCACCGAAGCGGCGCCTCGCCATTACGCCACCATCCTGGACGAGGGCGAGACCGCGCTGGTGGCGCGCATCAACCTGATCCGCAGCGCCACCCGCAGCATCGACTTGCAGACCTACATCTTCGACAAGGACGACAGCGCCCGGCTGGTGCTGGACGAACTGCTGGCCGCCGCGCGGCGCGGGGTGAAGGTGCGGGTGCTGATCGACCAGCTCTCGGCGATCTCCGACCTGGAGATCCTGGCCGCGCTGGCCAGCAGCCACCAGAATTTCGAAATACGCGTCTACAACCCGACGTTCGGCAAGGCGCGGCTGAACTACGCCGATTATGCCGGCAGCGTGATCTGCTGTTTCCGCCGCTTCAACCAGCGCATGCACAACAAGCTGCTGGTGATCGACGATGCGCTGGGCGTGGTGGGCGGGCGCAATTACCAGGACGACTATTACGACTGGGACAGCGAATACAACTTCCGCGACCGCGACGTACTGCTGGCCGGCCCCGAAGCGCGCGGCATGGCAGCCAACTTCGATGCGTTCTGGCGGGCCCAGCGCAGCGTGCCGGCCGAGCGCCTGAACGATGTGGGCAATACCCTGCTCAAGCAGGGCGCCCCGGCCATGCCGCCGGCCGACTACCGCCGCCCGGCGCGGGTGGAACAGGTGATCGATGAGGCGATCGACCCGGCTTACATCCAGCGCATGGTCGTCGATACCGCGCTGCCGGTGCGTTCGGTCCGCTATGTGGCCGACCTGCCGCGCAAGCACCGCCGCGAGCGTGCCAGCCAGCCGGCCAACGGCCAGCACGTGACTGAGCCGCAGCTGGATTCGTTGATTGCCGGCGCACAGAGCGAAGTGCTGCTGCAGACCCCGTACCTGGTGCTGTCCAAGCCGGCGCGCAAGTTGTTCGAGGCACTGCGCAAGCGCGAACAACCGCCGCGCATCGTGGTCTCCACCAACAGCCTGGCCGCCACCGACAACCCGATCGTCTACGCGCTGTCCTACAAGTACAAGCGCCGCAACATGCGCGAGCTGGGCTTCAACATCTACGAGTTCAAGCCGTTCCCGCTGGATGCGCCGGTCGACTACCGCAACCTGGTGCCGGCCCCGCTGGGCACCACGCCCAGCACCGACAGTGGGCGCAGCAGCCTGTTGGGTGGCAGCGCGGCCGGCAGCAACGCGCGCAGCAGCGGCAGCAACCGGCGCAGCGCGGGCACCACGGGCGCCACCGCACCGCCCGTGGCGCAGGAAGACGCCGGCACCGTGCCAGCCACCGACGACGCCGGCGACCGCCCGCAGCCGACCCCCGGCCCGGCCGCGCGCCGCCGTACCGACGGCAGCGTGGTGGAACGCCGCGTGCTGCGTGCCGAAACCCGGCCTTCGTTCCTGGGCACCAAGGCGGTGAACAAGCCGCTGCCGGTCACCCGCAGCGGCGCGCGCATGGGCCTGCACGCCAAATCACTGGTGGTGGACCGCCGCATCGGCGTGATCGGCACCCACAACTTCGACCCGCGCAGCGAGAACTACAACACCGAAGGCGCGGTGATCATCGATGACCCAGCGTTTGCCGAAGCGCTGGCGCAGAGCATCCTGCGCGACATCCACCCCAAGAACTCCTGGGTGGTGGCGCCGCGGACCAAGCCGCCGGTGCTGTCGGGCCTGAACTACAGCGTGGGCAAGGCCTCCGAAGCATTGCCCGTGCTCGATTTCTGGCCGTGGCGTTACGCCACCGATTACGAATTCCAGCCCGGCCCGGACTGCCCGGAGCCGCTGCGACGCCAGGACCCGGACTTCCACCGCTGCTATGTGGCCGTGGGCGATTTCCCCGAGGTCAACGTCGGCCCGAAGTGGTTGCTGGTGCGCATGCTCACCGCGTTCGGCGCCGGCCTGGTGCCCATCCTGTAATTACTCTTCGTTCCAAGGAAGCGCTGCATGTCCCAGGTATTCCGCGAGCCGGTCTCGATCGAGGCGCTCAATGCGCTCAGCCGCAACACCCTGATCGAACACCTTGGTATCGTCTTTACCGCCGCCGGTGACGACTGGGTCCAAGCCACCATGCCGGTCGACGCGCGCACCCGCCAGCCTTACGGCATCCTGCACGGGGGCGCCTCGGTGGTGCTGGCCGAAACCCTGGGCAGCAGCGCCGGCAACCTGTGCGTGGATACCCGCGAACAGGTCTGCGTGGGCCTGGAGATCAACGCCAACCACATCCGCGCCCAGCGCGGTGGCACCGTCACCGGTACTGCGCGGGCCGTGCACGTGGGCCGCAGCACCCACGTGTGGGACATCCGCATCGAAGACGAGGCCGGCAAGCTGGTCTGCACCTCGCGGCTGACCCTGGCCGTGGTCCCGGCGGTCCGCCCGGGCTGAGCCCGGCTTGACCTGCTGTGGCGGATGGCCCGCCACGCTGGCAGACCCCGCAGCGCTCGGGTATCGTTCGCGGATGACTTCCCCCCCTTCGGCCTCGCGTGGCGGCGTGGCGCGTGTGTGCCGTTACCTGTACCGCGTTCCCCTGCTGCTGGTCCACCTGCTGCTGTTCCTTCCGCTGCTCCTGGTCGGCATGCTGCCGCCGTGGGGCAACCTGCGCGTGGGCGGGCGTACGCTGGAGCACCTGCTGGTCAATGCCTGGTCGGGCGGGTTGATGTGGATCTTCGGCTTCCGCCTGCACCGCATCGGCACGCCGTTGCCGGGCGCGGTGCTGTTCGTGGCCAACCACGTCAGTTGGGTGGACATCTCCATGCTGCACAGCCAGCGCATGATGGGCTTCGTGGCCAAGCGCGAAATCGCCGGCTGGCCGGTGGTCGGCTGGCTGGCCGCACGCGGGCAGACCATCTTCCACCAGCGCGGCAGCACCGAATCGCTGGGCGGGGTGATGCAGCTGATGGTCGAGCGCCTGCAGCAAGGCAAGGCCGTGGGCGTGTTCCCGGAAGGGCGCACCCGCGGTGGCCATGAAGTGGGCCCGTTCCACGCCCGCATCTTCCAGGCCGCGGTGGAAACCCAGGTGCCGGTACAGCCGGTGGCGCTGCGCTACGGCGTGCGCGGCGACGCGCAGACCGTGGTCGCGTTCGGCGAGCGCGAAAGCTTCTTCGCCAACTTCCTGCGCCTGCTGGGGGAACCGGCACGGCGGGCCGAGGTGCATTTCCTCGCGCCCATTGGCACCCATGACCTGGAAGGCCGCCGCCGCATCGCGGAAACCTCGCGTGCGCGCATCGTGGCGGCCATGAACGCCCAATAGCGCGATGCTGACCGCTGCCGACTACTGTCCGCCGCGTTGGCTGCGCAACCCGCACCTGCAGTCGATGCTCAGCTCCAGCCGCATGCGCATGCAGCGCGGCCTGGTGCTGCTGGCCGCCACCGGTGCGCTCACCGAAGAGCTGATCCTGGACGGCGGCGAAGGCGTGCGCCTGCAGGGCTGGCACAGCCGCATCGAAGGCCGTGAGCCGGTCGGCATGGCGCTGCTGCTGCATGGCTGGGAAGGCAGTTCCGAATCCAGCTACATGCGCATGACCGCCGCGCGCATGCTCGAGGCCGGCTACGACGTGGTGCGCCTGAACTTCCGCGACCACGGCAACACCCACCACCTCAACCCCGGCATCTTCCACTCCAACCGCATCGACGAAGTGGTGCACGCCGCCGGCGACATCGCCCGGCGCTGGCCGCAGCTGCCGCTGGTGGCCGCCGGCTACTCGCTGGGCGGCAATTTCGTGCTGCGGCTGGCGCTGCGCGCGCCGTCGGCCGGGGTACCGCTGCGGCGGGTGGCCTCGGTCTGCCCGGTGCTGGACCCGGCGATCACCATGGAAAGCATCGAGAACGGCCCGGCGATGTACGACTGGTACTTCCGCCGCAAATGGGCCGGCTCGCTGCGCCGCAAGCGCGACCTGTTCCCCGAGCTGAGCGACTGGGACGACCGCGTGCTGAAGCTGGACATCCGCGCGCTGACCGCCTGGCTGGTGGAACACCACACCGAATTCGGCACGCTGCAGGCTTACTTCGACGGCTATTCCATCGCCGGCGACCGCCTGGCGGGGCTGGAAGTGCCGGCCGACATCCTGATGGCCCAGGACGACCCGGTCATTCCCTACGCCACCTTCCACGGCTGGCGCCTGCCGGCCCATGCCCGGCTGGAAATCGCCCCGTGGGGCGGCCACTGCGGCTTCCTGGAAAACTGGCGCGGCGATGGCTTCTCCGAACGCTGGGTGGCCCAGCGGCTGAGCCTGGAAGCGCTGCGCTGAGGGACGACCCGGCGCGCCGGCGCCGGTGTTCTACAATCGGGGTTTGACCCCAAGCCGGACCGTCATGCAAGACACTATTCTCCAAGCCCTGCGCCGCAACGCAGTGGAAGAAGCCGCGCAGCTGGCGCGCGAATGGATCCAGGCCGAGCCGGAGCAGCCGCAGGCGCACCGCTGGCTGGCCTTGGCGCTGCAGCAGCAGGGCCAGCACGACGCAGCACTGGCCAGCCTGCAGCGCGGGCTGGAGCTGGCCCCGGACAATGCCGAACTGCATCTGCAGCACGCCGGCCTGCTGCTGGCGCTGCGCCAGTTCGACGCCGCCAACAGCGCGCTGGACCGCACCGCAGAGCTCAATCCCAACGAACTGTCGGCCTACCTGATGCAGGCCCACCTGGCGTTGTCGCGCAACGATGTGGACGAGGCCGAGCGGATCACCCGCACCGCCGCGCGCGTCGAGGAAGACAACGCCGAAGTGGTGGCGCTGCAGGGCATGATCGCGCTGCGCCGCAATGATGCCGACCGTGCGCTGGCGCTGCTCTCGGCCGCCAGCCAGGCGCTGCCCAACGATGCACGCATCCTCTATGCGCTGGGCTTTGCCTATATGGGCAAGGACCTGCTGGCGTTTGCCGAACAGGCCTTCCGCCGCGTGCTGGAGATCAACCCGGCCATTACTTCGCTGCAGGGCCTGCTGGTGCAGCTGGCCCTGCGCCAGGGCAATACCGAAAACGCCGCCGCCATCGTGGGCCAGGTGCTGGCCCAGCCCGAGACCGACACCCCGGCGATGCGCCGCCTGGCCGGCGAGCTGGCCCTGCAGTCGGGCCAGCCGCTGCAGGCGCTGGAACACCTGCTGCCGGTGCTGGAACAGTGGCCGGCCGACCGCCAGACCCTGCAGCTGCTGCTGATGGCCTGGCAGCGCCTGGGCCGCGAGCAGCAGGCCCGCGACACCCTGGACGCCACGCTGGAAACGCACCCGCAGGAACACAACCTGTGGATGGCCCGCCTGGCCATCGAAGTGGTCGGCAGTGCCGAGGCCGCCGCGGTGGCCGATCGCTGGATCGCGGCGGTGCCGGGCCACCTGCCGGCGCTGGAAGCGCGCCTGCGCCTGCACGACATGGTCGGCGATGCCGCCGCTGCCGAAGCGGTGGCGCGGCAGATCATCGCCATTGAACCCGGCCGTGCCAGCGGCGAAACCCGCCTGGTGGATGCCCTGCTGGCGCGCGACCCGGCTGCCGCGGTCGCCCACGTACAGGCACTGGTCGACGCCCAGCCCGAAGCCGACCGCGGTGCGCTGCGTGCGTGGCTGGGCAGCGTGCAGGACCGCGCCGGCCAGTTTGATGCGGCCCTGTCGACCTGGGCCAGCCTGCATGCCTCCGAATCCTCGCAGCGCCTGCCGTTGCCGCCGCAGGCCAAGGCACCGCTGACCTGGCCGGACTCCGGCAGCATTCCCGAGACGATCAGTGCGCGCCCGATGTTCGTCTGGGGCGCGCCGGGCTCGGGCGTGGAGCGGGTCATCGCGGCCATCGCCGCCGGCAGCAAGGTGCTGCGCGGCGACCGTTTCGGGCCCAACCCGCCCAACGATGCCTTCCAGAGCTACCACACGCTGCAGGACCTCTCCACCGGCAAGCTGGCGCCGGAACAGCTGGTCGAACAGTGGCGCGCGCAGCTGCCCGAGCGCGGCCTGGCCGACGCCAACGTCATCGACTGGCTGCTGTGGTGGGACAACGCGCTGCTGTGGTCGCTGCGTCCGCAGCTGCCGGAAGGCCGCCTGCTGCTGGTGCTGCGCGATCCGCGCGACATGCTGCTGCAGTGGCTGGCGCATGGCGCGCCGACGCCGTTCGCGGTGAACTCGGTGAACGAAGCAGCCGAATGGCTGACCCGTTCGCTGACCCAGATCGCCACGCTGCACGAGCAGGACCTGTACCCGCACGCCCTCGTGCGCGTCGATGACATCGGCAACGACCCCGAGGCCATGGCCGCGCAGCTGGGCAGCCTGTTCGGCGTGCAGCTGCCGCCGGCGCGGACGCTGGGCCCGGCACGCCTGCCGGCCGGTCACTGGCGCCACTACCGCGAGGCGCTGGGGTCCGCGTTCGCCCAGCTCACCCCGGTCGCGGTGCGGCTTGGCTACCCGGAAGCGTAAGGAGGACCTTGCAATGAAACTGACCAGTTCCGCCCTGTGCAACGGCGCACCGATCCCCGCCACGTTCGCCGCAGGCGATGCCAACGGCTTCGCCGCCAACCGCAACCCGCCGCTGGCCTGGAGCGAGGTGCCCGAGGGCACCCGTTCGTTCGCCCTGCTGTGCATCGACCCGGACGTGCCCACCGTGCCGGAAACGGTGGGCCGCAGCGACTGCAGCGTGCCCGTCGACCAGCCACGTGCCGACTTCACCCACTGGGCGATGGCCGACATTCCGGCAGACCTGCGCGAGATCGCCGAAGGCAGCTGCAGCGATGGCTTCACCGCCAAGGGCAAGCCGCAGCCTGCCGGCCCGGCCGGTGCGCGCCAGGGCCTGAACGATTTCACCGGCTGGTTCGCCGGCAACCCGGACATGGCCGGCCAGTATCTGGGCTACGACGGCCCGTACCCGCCGTTCAACGACGCACGCGTGCACCGTTACTTCTTCCGCCTGTTCGCGCTGGACGTGGCCACGCTCGAGCTGCCCACGCCGTTCACCGCCGCCGACGTGCACAAGGCCATGCACGGCCACGTGCTGGCCGAAGCCGCATTGCACGGCACCTACACGCTCAACCCGGCGTTGGCGTAAAAAAAAGCCGCCCGATCGATCATCGGGCGGCACAGTGCATCGGTAGCGCCGGCCGTTGGCCGGCCCACGTAATGCCGGTCACTTCTCGGTCGCAGACTCCACGACCATATCCAGCACATACGCCTTCGACGACGCATCGGCCGGCGGGTTGGCCACGTTGAAGCGCTTCACCCGCAGCACGTTGCGCGTGCCGGCTTCATGGGTATAGCCCTCGATCACGTCGTAGAAGTTCTCGAACGCGCCCGGCGTGCCCTGCTTGATCCCCTTGTCGTCGAAGTGGATCTCACGGGTCTGCAGGCACTGCTTGTCGCGGATCATCGGGTGCGGGCACGGCTTGGTCTGCGCGGCCACCTCGATGAAGATCGTCTCGCCCGGGCCGCCGAAGCGGGTTTCGGCGGTGGGCTGCGGGCTGAACACCAGCACGTCACCGCTGGCGGTGCGCAGGGTGAGCTGGCCTTCGCCGCCCAGCTCGGTCTTCAGCGCGCCTTCCAGCCGCGAACCCACCGCCTGGTCCAGCGCCATCAGCGCCTTGTCGGTGCAGGCCATCATGGTCGAGGCCATCGGCGAGACGGTCAGTGTGCCGTCGGCCAGGGTGTAGCCGCCACCCATGCGGTTGCAGGTATTGCTCACGGCCAGGCGGCCATCGATGAAGTCCAGCGTGACCGGCTTGTCGGCGCGCGCGAACAGCGCATCGATGCGCTTGCCGGCGCTGTCGGTGGCGCTGTCGAGCACCCAGTGGTTGCCCTGCAGGCGCTGCACGTCCAGCTGCACGGCGGCCTTCTGGTCGGCGGCGGCGGTCGGGGCCGGCGCGAGGTCGTCGCGGCCGGGGCCGGAGGGGGCCTGGCTGGAGGGGTTGCTGCACGCAGCCAGCAGGGCCAGCGGCAGGATCAGCATCAGGTTGCGGGTGGTTTTCATGGACATCTCCTTGGGAACCCGGGGAAAAACGTTGGAGCACCCCGGGTGGGGTTGCGGCGGCGCGGCGCTGTTCAGTTCCCGGCAGGCAGGAACAGCAGCAGGCCCGCACCGAGTGCGATCCGGTAGAACGCAAACGCCGTGAAGCGATGGGCCTTGATGTAGCCCAGCAGCCACTTCACTACGACGAAGCCGGTGATGACGGCGGCAACGAAGGCCACGCCCACGTCGGCCCAGTTCTCGCTGGCCAGCTTGCCGTCCTTGGCCAGCTCCAGGAATGCGTAGCCACTGGCGGCGAACATGGTGGGAATACCCACCAGGAACACGAATTCAGTGGCGGCCGCGCGCCGGCTCAGGCCGAACAGCATGGCGATGAAGATTGCCGCCGCCGACCGCGAGGTGCCCGGGAACACGCCCGCCACCACCTGCGCCAGGCCAACCAGCACCGCCACCTTCCAGGTCACCTCGTCGCGGTCGGGCAGGCGCGCGGTGCGCGCTTCCACCAGGATCATCCAGATACCACCGATGATCAGCGCCCACGCCACCGGGGTCACCGTTTCGGGCAGCTCCCAGCCGGCCAGCCGCACCGGCAGGCCCACGATCGCGGTCACCAGGAACGCGGTGCCCAGCTTGAGCACGTAATCGCGGTTGGCGCGGTCGTGCAGGCCGGTGGCCAGCGTCCACAACCGCTGGCGGAACACCAGGGTGATCGCCAGGATCGCACCGGCCTGGATCACGATGTTGAAGAAGTCCGAGCGTGCGCCCAGCCAGTGCTGGGCGATCAGCAGGTGGCCGGTGCTGGAAATCGGCAGGAATTCGGTGAGGCCTTCAAGGATGCCCAACAGCAGGGCGGAGAACAGATCGGACATCGGCGGGCAATTGCTCGAAAAATGAAGGGGTAGAGCCGGGCCCTGCCCGGCTGGTGCGGTCAAATCATAAAACATCACAACCCGCACCAAATGTGTGCATGGTGCGGCCATTGCACCGCAATGGTGCGCCGCGTTCAGCGTCCATCCGGGTGCACGCCGTGTGAAATCAACCACTTGTGCGCCACGAAAAGTTGGCACGGGGATTGCTCTATCCACACAGGCAATCACCCATCTGAGGTTTCACCGATGTCCGTGGAAAATGTTGAGAAGCTGATCAAGGACAACCAGATCGAGTTCATCGACCTGCGTTTTGTCGACATGCGCGGTGTGGAACAGCACGTCACCTTCCCGGTCAGCATCGTGGAACCGTCGCTGTTCGAAGAAGGCAAGATGTTCGACGGCAGCTCCATCGCCGGCTGGAAGGGCATCAATGAGTCCGACATGGTCCTGCTGCCGGACCCGGCCAGCGCCTACGTCGACCCGTTCTACCAGCACCCGACCCTGGTGATCAGCTGCGACATCCTCGACCCGGCCACCATGCAGCCGTACGGCCGCTGCCCGCGCGGCATCGCCAAGCGCGCCGAGGCCTACCTGAAGTCCTCCGGCATTGCCGAACAGGCCTTCTTCGGCCCGGAGCCGGAGTTCTTCATCTTCGACTCCGTCCAGTTCGCCAACGACATGGGCAACACCTTCTTCAAGATCTCCTCCGAAGAAGCCGCGTGGAGCACCGGCGACAAGTTCGACGGCGCCAACAGCGGCTACCGGCCGGCCGTCAAGGGCGGCTACTTCCCGGTCCCGCCGACCGATTCGCTGCACGACCTGCGCGCTGAAATGTGCAAGACGCTGGAACAGGTCGGCATTGAAGTCGAAGTGCAGCACCACGAAGTGGCCACCGCCGGCCAGTGCGAAATCGGCACCAAGTTCAGCACCCTGGTGCAGAAGGCCGACGAACTGCTGCGCATGAAGCACGTCATCAAGAACGTCGCGCACCGCAATGGCAAGACCGCCACCTTCATGCCCAAGCCGATCGTTGGCG
>Ga0160441_100063_pt1 | contig 140015 bp, 109 predicted proteins | sample HID1971K_E1MG_FD_108260 | JGI IMG/M metagenome (GOLD analysis project Ga0160441, IMG submission 108260) | Enriched millipede-associated microbial communities from UW Madison campus, WI, USA - HID1971K_E1 MG | ecosystem: Host-associated > Arthropoda: Insects > Digestive system > Unclassified ... | reverse complement strand
TTAATCAAGTTAGCAAACTCATCGTGGGGAGCATAAGCTAAGTTAGCATACTCATCGTGATCACGATGAGATGTCTTGAACTACATCTTTTAAAGAAGGTCGAATTTCTAGTCTACAAATTAAAATGAAGGTTCAAAAAGTAGGCTTTCAGAACCGAGAAGATGGAGCGCTACTTGAGGGAGGAGGAAACGCAAGTGTACGTAGTAGGTACACGCGTACCGGACTTCCCAAGTTCGCTTCATATTCGATGTCGAATAACCTACGTTAGCCAATCATCGTTATCAAAGCCTACTTTTTGAACTACCTCTCATGTATTTCTTCCATCCCCTTGGCAATACTATTTATGGGAGGGATACCATGAGTGACGTATTTGAACTTACATATCGGACACTGATTGCTCTATTAGTAATGTTTATCTTAACGAAGATGCTAGGAAAACGTCAGTTATCAGAAATTTCATTGTTCGGTTATATCTCGGGCATAAGTATCGGAAATATTGCTGCTTATATTGCCATGGAAGATGACAAAATGTGGAGTCTGGGCATCATTGCTCTAATTATTTGGGTCGGGATTACCATGTTATTGGAGTATTGGACTCTAAAAAGCAAAAAAGCACGTAATGTTATTGATAGTAATCGACGGATGCTCATAGCAAACGGTATCGTCCTTAAAGAAGCATTGCACAAAGAGCGATACACAGTAGAAGAGTTGCTTCAACGTCTAAGGAGTAAAGATGTCTATAAGATATCGGATGTGGAAAGCGCCTCGATTGAAGCCAATGGAGAAGTAAGTGTTTTTTTGAAGCAGGATTACAATCCGCTGACGCCCAATATGTTAGGAATGAAGATTGCACCAGAGAAAGAGCCGATTACCCTAATCGTTGATGGTTCAATGGAATTAGACACGATGAGACAAAATGGAATAACTGAAGAATGGCTTAAGAAGCAACTAGATACTGTTAATCTGAAATATGAAGAAGTTTTTATAGCTCAGTACACGATTGACCAATCCATTTCGTTGTTTACTCAAGATAAACGAGCAATTGAAGTGAATTTGCAAAGTGAGCATCTAATAGAGCAATCGAAGCTAGAAGACATAAAGCGAGGATTGTTACAAACGATAGTATATCTCGAACAACAAGCAAAGAAGAAGCAAGGTTAATCCCTTACTTCTTCTCTTTGTTTCAATTAGTCATGAAGCATGTCTCTATTATATAGTAGAAACTCGATTAAAAAGGTTATTTATTCCTGTAATCATTCAATGAAGTAGGCATAATCATACCATTAGCAAATTGATGTTGTACGAGAATGTTGAATTGCTTCAAATACGTGTCTACTGGCTCATTTCCCCACGCAACTTGAGCGAATTCATCCATATAGAACATGAATTTTACATTAGCTGAGATATGCACTTCTTCTACTTCAGGAGCAAACTCTAATACTTTATCAGCGACTGTTTGCTTGAAGGGGTCCGTTAATTGAGTATTATCATTCACGGAGATGTAATTTGAAAATGGATTATTCGTAATTGTATTTGGGGCCATATTATTGATATTCGATGTATCCTGCATAATATATTTATTGGATTTGGCATACCCTCGGCCTGTATTATCAAGGACTACTGCAACATATGCATTTTTGTCGGTAAGGAAGACTCGAGCGTCAGCAACTCCAGCGATAGATGCGATAACACCAGATAGCTTATTACTATATTGTACGGTATGATTGATATGCTGGTTATCATCAACATGATTAGTACCAAAAGAGATTATTTTCCCTTTTTGTGCTTGTTGTGCTTGCAAGCTCCCATAATCAGATTTATCTAGCTTTTTAGTGTAACGTTCGATCTCGCTACTGCATCCTGCCATAAGTAGCATTAGAACGAAACATAATGCAAATATTAGCCTCATATTTCTCATCATAAACTCCTCCAAGCGATTAATTGACATATACCTATTGTTTCATTAAATTACTTCAAAATATTCATCACTATCACATACATAATTGACCATACTAATTGGAAACGTTAACTATTAGCATACAAAGTAAGAAAAGGATATTACTATCAAGTTATAAAATTCCAATTATTTAAGTTTCGTTATTATATGACAGCTTTAAGAACAATTTGTGAACTTCCTGTGGAACATTGACAAAAGGTTGTCACAACTTTATATTTAATAAAGTGATTTAGAATGCAATATTTGTGAAACATCTGTGTTATACGCAGCAGGCTATTTGCCACATACATAAGGCTGCTGTGAAAACGTCAAAAGTGGGGTTGATTATTAATGAAACGGTGGCAATTTGTAAGACGTCTGACACCTCTGATGGCCTTGTTAATGCTTGTGCTGTCAGCTTGCGGAAGAGAGGATCTGTCAACGCTTAATCCTCAAGGACCTGTTGCTCAAGAACAACTTAGTTTGATGAAGATTTCCATTACCATGATGTCATTAGTTGTTATAGTAGTGTTTGCGATTTGTATCATTGTATTGATCAAATTCCGCAGACGCAAGGGAGACACTACGATTCCTAAGCAAGTGGAAGGAAGTCATAAGCTGGAAATTATTTGGACAGTTATTCCAATAATTATTCTAGTTATTCTAGCTGTACCAACATTGAAATCAGTATTTAATTTATCAAAAGATTATTCAAAAGATCCAGAAGCATTACAAGTTATTGTAACTGCACATCAATACTGGTGGGAATTTAGTTATCCTGAACTAGGTATTACTACAGCTCAGGAACTAGTTGTACCAACGGATCGCGTTATTTCTATTCAAGCTGCAACAGCAGACGTATTGCACTCCTTCTGGATTCCTTCATTAGCGGGTAAGATCGATACGAATCCTTCTGGAAACGTCAACAAAATGTACTTTTCAGCACCTAAAGCTGGGGTTTACTTAGGTAAATGTGCGGAGCTATGTGGACAATCGCATGGTTTAATGGATTTCAAAGTAAAAGCAGTTGAACCTTCTTCCTTCGAACGTTGGGGAGTTGCGATGACAGGTGCGGTAGAACTTCCAACTGATCCAGAGATCGCAAGTGTATTTGAAAGCCAATGCTTAACTTGTCACGCGATTGATCAGGGGGCTGGAGGTAAAGCTCCGAATTTAGCTGGTATTGGTTCACGTGAAAGTGTTGCCGGTATTCTTATTAACGTAGAAGAAAGCGACAAACAGTATAAATATGAAGACACTGTATATAACAACTTATACAAGTGGATAAAAGACCCTGAGGCCCACAAACCAGGCAATAAAATGTCTGATCAGTACAGCGCACTTACGGAAGCTGAACTTGAGGGTATCGCAGAATACTTAACTAATCTAACGCTTGACTTTGAATAAATTACAATCATCGGTGTAAAAGGAGGTACCTACCTTGGCTCATGCAAATGCGCATGCGATTAAACGTCGTACTGGTCTAATGGACTGGCTTACAACGGTTGATCATAAAAAAATTGGAATATTGTATTTGATCGCAGGGGGATTTTTCTTCCTTGTTGGTGGACTAGAAGCGATACTAATTCGTATTCAGCTAATGTTTCCACAGTCGGAAGTAGTATCTGCACAGTTTTATAATGAGTTAATTACGATGCACGGTACTACAATGATATTTTTGGCAGCGATGCCAATTATATTTGCTCTAATGAATGCTATTATTCCATTGCAGCTAGGAGCACGTGACGTTGCGTTTCCATTCCTTAACGCATTAGGCTTCTGGACATTTTTCTTCGGTGGACTTTTACTTAATGTGAGCTTCATTGCTGGTTCTGTACCTGATGCAGGTTGGACAATGTATGCACCACTATCAGGAACTGGGTATACAGAGCATCACGGAACGGATTACTATGTCATTGGACTTCAAATTGCTGGTATCGGTACGCTAATTGGTGGTATTAACTTCCTAGCTACTATTATCAACATGCGTGCTCCAGGTATGACATTTATGCGTATGCCGATGTTTACTTGGGCTTCATTTATTACATCAGCTCTAATTCTGTTCGCTTTCCCAGCTCTTACAGTTGGTCTAGCAGCATTAATGTTTGACCGCTTATTCAGTGGTAATTTCTTCAATCCACAAGCCGGCGGTAATGTCGTGCTATGGGAGCACATATTCTGGATATTTGGTCACCCAGAAGTATACATATTAATATTGCCAGCATTCGGAATTATTTCCGAGGTAATATCTACATTCTCTCGTAAACGTCTATTCGGTTACAGCTCGATGGTATTTGCTACAATTTTGATCGGTTTCCTAGGCTTCATGGTTTGGGCCCATCATATGTTTACAACTGGTCTAGGACCAGTCGCAAACGCATTGTTCTCTGTAGCTACGATGTTAATTGCAGTACCAACAGGTATTAAAATTTTCAACTGGCTGTTTACAATGTGGGGTGGTTCGATTAAATTCACAGTAGCAAACCTATATGCGATTGGTTTCGTACCAACATTCGTAATGGGTGGTGTTACAGGGGTAATGCTATCTGCAGCACCAGCTGACTATCAGTATCATGACTCTTACTTCGTTGTTGCCCATTTCCATTACGTAATCGTTGGTGGTTTGATTATGGGTATCTTCGCTGGTCTACATTACTGGTGGCCAAAAATGTTCGGACGTATGCTTAGTGAATCTCTAGGTAAAGTAACGTTCTGGATATTCTATATTGGATTCCATCTGACATTCTTCGTACAGCATTTCCTTGGTTTACTTGGTATGCAGCGCCGCGTATGGCAATACTTAGATGGTATGGGCTTCAATAATATGAACTTTATTAGTACAATTGGTGCATTAATGATGGGTGTGGGTACAATTCTATTCCTAATCAACATTATTATCACAGCAAGAAAACCTAAAGATTGTGGAAATGATCCGTGGGAAGATGGTCGTACACTTGAGTGGACAATCTCATCTCCAGCACCTGAATATAACTTTGCACAAACTCCACTTGTTCGTGGATATGATGCTTGGTGGCACGAAAAAATGGAAGGTAATACTGCTATGACTCCAGTTGAACCAATTGGACCAATTCATATGCCAAATGCTTCGATTCTTCCATTCATTATGGGTATTGGCTTGTTTATTACAGGATTTGGATTTATGTACTCTGGCGAGTGGGGCACACTAGGCTTCATTACAGTTGGTCATGCCGTAGGTATTATTGGCTTACTAATTACTTTCGGATGTATGGGGCTTCGTTCATTGATTGATGATCATGGATTCCATATTGAAGAAGAAGAAATTCTTAAAGATCAGGGGGTTAAATCATGAGTGCACATTCACATGCAGAAGATCATCTACCTCATGAGCCAGAAAGAGCTACGCTCGAGGGTCGTAATAAGATCACTGCTTTCTGGTTATTCCTTGGTGGTGAGACAGTACTTTTCGGTACATTATTTGCTGCGTACTTAACACTTCGTAATGAAGTGAACGGTGGCAAGACTGGCGATGAACTATTCGACTTCGCTTTAGTTGCCCTTGCAACAGCGCTACTACTGACATCAAGCTTAACAAGTGTATTTGCACTTCAAGCGATGCATGCACATAACAAGAAAGCTTTAATTAATTGGTTAATCGCAACGATGGTTCTTGGACTTGCTTTCTTAGGATTAGAAATTTATGAGTTCGTTCACTATGCTCATGAAGGACATACATTCACAGCTAGTGCATTTAGTACATCGTTCTACACTTTGGTTGGTTTCCATGGTGCTCACGTAGCTTTTGGTCTACTATGGGCAGGATCAATTCTTTATCAATTGACGAGACGTGGATTGAATACAACGACAGCACCGAAAGTTTACCTGTTCGGTATGTACTGGCACTTTATCGACGTAGTCTGGGTATTCATCTTTACAGTTGTTTACTTGATGGGAAAGGTGGGTTAATACAATGGCAAGTAGTCCAACGACTTCAAATCATTCAAACGCGAAGCAAACGAAGCCAGAAGGCTCCAAAAAGCATATTATTGCGTTTATCTTTTCCATTTTGTTAACATTCATCTCTTTCGCTCTTGTAATGGCTGGCGAGATCAATACTGATTTCATCTACATCATGTTAGTCGTACTAGCAATACTACAAGTATTCGTTCAGATGGCATTCTGGATGCATATGAAAGATCGTGGTCACACTTTCGCTATAATTGCGATATTAACCGGTGTTATCGTCGTATTTACTTGTGTTATTATGGCGTTGTTCTGGACTAGATGGTAGAATGGAAGTAATAACTAATTAAGTGAAAGAGGGTCCTTAATTGGACCCTCTTATTTTGTAGCTAGCGATGTTGTTTTGCATAAGAAAGGAGCTTTTTACATGTTCGGCTTACAATATTTTAGCCCTCAAGCAATATGGAGTCCAATGTTTCTCTTTGCTACAATAGCTGTCGTAATCGCGTATTTGTACATCATAGGTCCTTGGCGTGAGAAACATTATCCAATGGAAAAGAAAGTATCTGGTGGACAAATCGCTTTATTTATTTCGGCTGCAGTACTGTACTACATAACGAATGGTGGCCCATCCAGCTTACTAGGTCACATTATGTTTTCATTCCATATGGTAAATATGTCGATCTCGTATTTGATCGTACCTCCAATGGTATTAGCATCGGTTCCCTCATTTGTTTGGAAAAAAGTGTTTTCAGCTCCTATATGGCAAAAGTTCAAATTTCTTATGCATCCTATCGTTACGCTAATTCTTTTCAATATGACATTTTCAATTTATCATATCCCAATTATTCATGATTATGTCATGACCCATTACACAGTGCATGATATATACTACGTAGTGATGCTGATTATGGCATTTATGATGTGGTGGCATGTTATTACGCCTGTCAAAGAATGGGCCAAGCTTACTCATGTGAAAAAGATGGCCTATATATTCGCTAATGGTGTATTACTTACGCCAGCATGTGCGCTTATTATTTTCACTAATGCTCCATTGTACGCTATCTATAATGATCCTGAAGTATGGGTTCAGGCTATGGGATATTGCATACCTGGAGATACTAGCTTCTTACTTGCACAATTTGAAGGTCCGCAATTTTTCAATATGTTCACTGTCATTGAAGATCAGCAAACAGGTGGAATCATTATGAAGTTAGTACAAGAGGTTACATACGGCGTACTACTTGGATTCGTATTCCGTGACTGGTTCAACAGAGAACATAAGCAAGAGGATCTTGATGCAAAACTGTTGAAAGATGCTATGTTAGTGAATCATAACAAATAAGATAGACTAGGGGAGGTCAATCGATGGAACCGCATGAATTTGAAATATTACCCGCAATTAGCACCTTCTTTATTGCACTTAGTGCGATACTAGTTGCCATTGGCTGGAAATTGATACTGAATAAGAAGCGTGAAGAACATCAGAAAATGATGTTCTGGGCAGCAATAACAGCGATCATCTTCTTTATTATTTATGCTTCACGAACTATTTTCGTAGGGAATACAACATGGGGTGGACCTGATAATTTGAAGACGATTTATCTAGTCTTTTTATTCTTCCACATTGTATTAGCGACCGTAGCGGCAGTTTTTGGTATTACAACATTAACGCTAGGCTACAAGAAGAAGTATTCGAAACATCGTAAAATTGGTAGAGTAACGGCAGTTATTTGGTTTATTACAGCAATTACTGGTGTGACGGTATATTTCTTACTATACCTATTATATCCAGGTGGACATACGGAGCCATTTATTGATGCGTTGTTCCGACAATAGTTTACAACTAAAAATGATCCGAGAATATTCCATAGTGGAATGTTTCTCGGATCATTTGCGTTAGTAAGGAAAAATATGAAAAGTTTTGTGGAAGGTATTGACAGTGTAATTAACCGTGTATATACTGTGTATATAGATATATACAGTATATACACTCTGCTTCGTATAAAAGATAGGCAATGGTATTGAGGGAGGAAGCTTAATGAGTTACTGGCAAGGAGTTAGATATCTCGTTCAACAGGATATGAAAAACGCAAGATGGAAAAATCTAACGTTTTTAGTTTTCATCTTGTACGTAGCACTATTTACTTACACTTCTTTTATTGGGGCTGTTGTAGAAGGGATAGAACTAGACTCTTTTATAACAGAGTACCTTCTGCTTATCGTTTTCTCTGGAATAGGATTAGTAGCAACACATCTTTATACTATAGGTGATATGAAGAGAGATCTACTAGCAGAGCGTCTTATCTACTGGCGGACATTACCGATCAAGCAAGATCAACTTGTATGGTCAAGAATTATTGGAGTAACGTTATACTTGATATTGTCAATCATACTATACTATCTATCAATGATAATAATAATGGTGTTAACCGACATTCCATTTCAGTATCTACCTCTTATATTACATGCGTTACAACTACTAGCGTTATCATTAGTACTGAATTTTGCTTTATTATATTGTGAAATGGTGTTCTCATTGAAAACATACTCAATCATATGTTGGACTTATCCATTTGTATTTCTAGTATTAGTAATACTCTACTATGGTTTAGGTGAATCTAGTTTGCTTCATGGATTGGACGTATTTGCTAAGCAACAACCTTTGATCGCATTTATCGGTAGTCTAGTCATTATTGTAGCTTCAATCTTTACAGCTCATAAGATGGTTACTCCGAAATTCAGAAAAAGAAATATTTGATTACTTCCAAAGCAGGTGAATATCTAATGCGGCTTCCAATACAAATCAATGAGCAAAGTGCAGAGCCGCTATACTATCAAATTGAGGTACAACTTAGAGCGTTGATCATTAGCGGGACATTAGTAGCAGGTACACTACTTCCGTCTATACGAGAATTAGCTTCTCAATTGAAGTGTAGTGTTATTACTATCAAACGTGTATATAGTGATCTTGAGAATGAAGGATTATTACGAACGAAGCAAGGAACAGGTACATATGTATCATTAGTTGAAGAACAATCTCGAGAAGATCAGAAACAATCTGTCGTGATAGAAGCGATTGATCAACTTATGGAAGCAGCAAAGCGAGTGCAATGTTCCAAGGATGAACTAGAGCAATTACTGATGGAACGAATTGAAAAGTATGAGTTATAAAGTTTGGTGGCTGCTTACGAAGTTACTTTTCGTAAAAACCAAGAAAAGTTTTAGCTTCCGATGTAACTTTTCATTGCTAAGAAGTTACTCGAAGTAGATATGAGAAAGTTTTAGGAGGATAGAGATGGAGAAACAAGCGATTGTCGTTGCCGATATGAAAGTGATGAGAGATAGATTTACGCTTGGCCCACTGCAGTTATCTATTCCAGAAGGGTATGTCACCGCAATTGTAGGTCCGAATGGATCAGGAAAAAGTACACTTTTCAATTGCTTGATGAACTTTATGAAACCTAGCAAAGGGAGCATCAAGATTTTTGATCATCAGCTAGGACTAGAGAATGATGATGAATTAAAGCAAAAAATTGGTTATGTTCGTGAGCTACCCTCTACCTATGACGCATATATGAAAGGGTCAGATAAAGCCAAATTCAACTCCAGATGGTATCGTAATTGGAATGAAACAACGTATCAAGGATTATTATCACTGCTCAATGCAAGAGATGATATTCCATTGAAGAAGATGTCGAAAGGAACGAGACGTAAGTTCGACCTCTGTCTAGCATTATCGCATCAGCCGGATCTATTAATACTAGATGAACCTTCATCAGGACTAGATCCGATTGCTTGGAAATCAATGATAGAGACCTTACATCAATATATGGAGTCAGGCAATAAGACTATTTTAATGGCTACTCATATTGTAGATGAAGTTAAAAGGTTAGCTGATTACATTATATTCCAGTATAATGGTAAAATATTGGGCTTCTATGAGAAAGACGAATTGCTTCGAAGTTGGGCTACCTATTTTGTGGAAAGTAGCGATAAGCAACTGGGCGATATAAGGCATGTTCCTGGCTATGTGTCGCATAAAAATAATAGCGGTCAACATCTTGAAGTCATGATCTCAAAAGCTTGGGAAGCAGAGCAATGGTTTTTGGAAAAAGGGATTAAAGTTCACACGAAGCAGTTATTAGAACTTGATGACATACTGCTTCAACATATAAATCAAGTTGGTCATTTTTCAAATTAATGTAGAGGTGGGGAAATTGTGAATCCATTAGTAATTAATAAAGTATACAAACAGTATGCAGACAAAACAGCTGTCAACGGAGTACAATTTGAAGTCGGTCGTGGTGAAATCTATGGGCTATTAGGAGCCAATGGTGCTGGTAAAACAACGACAATGCGTATGATTCTTGGTCTTATCTATCCTGATCAAGGACATATTCAATATAACGGTAAACCATATGACAAATCATTATTGAACAATATTGGTTATTTACCTGAAGAGCGTGGGTTATATCCGAAGATTAAAGTAAGCGAGCAGTTAGTCTATCTTGCACAATTAAAAGGTATGTCAGCTAAAGATGCCGATCGTAACTTGAAGGAATGGTTGGAACGTTTCGGTGTTCCTGAAAATTACAGCAAACGTGTTGAAGAATTATCAAAAGGTAATCAACAAAAGATTCAATTTATATCAGCAATTATTCATAAACCACAATTTTTAATTATGGACGAAGCATTCAGCGGACTTGATCCTGTTAACGTAGAGCTATTGAAAGCAACAGTAAAAGAATTGCGTGATGATGGAGCAAGTATCGTATTCTCTACTCACCGCATGGAGCATGTTGAGGAGTTATGCCGTAACATTACAATATTACATCGTTCTAATGAAGTAGTTAAAGGTAATGTGAAGGAAATTAAGAGTCAATTTCCGAAAGAAAAAGTGTTACTTACAACAGACAAAGAAGTTACAGGGCTAGAAAATCTTGAAGGTGTAAAAGCAGTTCATCGTCATGAGAATGGCCTTGAAATAGAAATAGAACGTGAAGACGTTGCAAAACGTATACTGCATCATGCATTATCACAGTCAGATATTCAACACTTCCAATTAAAAGAACCTACATTGAACGAAATCTTTATTAGATCGGTTGGTGAAGCACATGAATAATTTTATGACAGTAGTTCGATTTACATTATTCAATAAATTAAAAGGTAAGCCTTTCTTAATCTCTACTATTGTATTTCTACTTATTATTTCAGCAGTGATTCATATTCCATTTATCATTGATCAGTTTGATTCAGAAGATAAAGTTAAAACGATTGGATATTCGCAAAGTACGGATAATGAATTAGCTGCAACGACAAGTAAGCAGCTACAGGAGTACTTTACTGCTACTGGTAATGGTAGTTTTGAGTTCAAAGGTTTTGCTTCTACAGGTGATGCTACTAAGGATGAAGAGCAACTGAAGAAAGCATTGAATGACGGTGAAGTATACAGTTATATCGTATTTGGCGAAGTAACTGAAAGTGGTTTCCCTAAAATTATTGTGAAAAGTGAGAAGTTAATGGAGTTCTCGATTGCTTCTCAGATCGAGACAGGACTTCAAGTTATTAGACAACAAAACATTCTATCACAGTCAGGTCTTTCTGATGACCAGTGGAAACAGCTTCAAGCACCTATCGTTATAGATTCTGTACAAATTGGTGCAGGTACATCAGGTGAAGTAGATGGGAAAGATGCAACGGAACAAGGCCTAAATATGGGAGTAATCTACTTTATTATTATTTTCCTATTCATGGCGGTAATGATCTCTGGACAAATGATTGCTTCAGAAGTTACAGCTGAGAAAAGTTCTCGTGTAATGGAAGTACTTATTACAAGTGTTTCTCCACTTACTAGTATGTTTGGAAAAATTACGGGTATGTTCTTACTTGTCCTGTCTCAACTTATTTTATACATTGGAGTAGGAGTACTTAACCTAAATCTTCCACATAATAAAGCAGTACTTGCAGGCTTAGATATCGATCTATCATTAGTTGATCCGATGCTTCTTGTCTTCTCTGTATTATACTTCTTAACTGGTTTCTTCCTATTTGCCACATTCTATGCTGCATTAGGATCAATCGTTAGTAGAACAGAGGATCTAGGTCAAGCAGTAATGCCGATGACTTTCATTACATTGGCTGGCTTCTATATCGCAATCTTCAGCATTTCTACACCAGATAGCTTACTTGTGAAAATCTGTAGTTTTATTCCATTATTCTCACCATTCGTAATGGTATTGCGTATTGGATTAACGGATACGCCAATCTGGGAAGTACTGTTATCACTAGGTATTCTAGTCGTTACTATCTACTTGACGGTACTGTTATCCGCTAAAATTTATCGTACTGGTGTATTGATGTATGGTAAACGTCCTAGCTGGAAAGAACTTCGTAAAGCAATGAAGTCTTACAAAATCTAATTGAAATAGTTAGAATGATCGGACTATTATGAAGCGACATTATGCAGTTTTAACCTTGACTCACAGAATGAACGACTACTAGAAGATATGCATACATCAATAAAGAAGGATGGTACATCATGCTAGAACAATTTTTACAAGAGTTGCAAGATTCAAATCCGATATTACAATTCATTGGGGTTATGATTGTGGCAATGATCCCATTTATCGAAGGATATTTTGCAGTGCCTGTTGGGATTGCAATTGGATTCTCTGCTATGATGACGATAGTAGCTGCAATCGTTGGAAACTGGATTTCAGTTATGGTTGTTATCCTAGCTAGTGATCGTGTTAAGCAGTGGCTACAAAGTAGAAAAACTTCTGAACGTAAACAAGAAAAGCAAAACAAACGTTTAGAACGAGGACAGAAGCTATTCCATAAGTTTGGTGTTCCCGGAGTGTCACTCCTTGGTCCGTTGTTGATCGGGGACCATCTAGCTGCATTAATATGTATTGCGTCAGGTGCATCGAAAAGATATGTGATTATTTGGCAAACGATTGCTATTATAGTATGGGCTGTTGGAATGGGGATTTTAGTGCTGTTAGGAATTAATATTGTAAAGTAATAACGTCATATATTTGAGTCAATTGAAAAGTCATGATAGTCAAAATACTTGATTATCATGACTTTTTGCTGTTGTTACGAAAAGATAGTTTAGATGAAGATGATTGGTGTATTGTCAATGATACAGATAACATGGTTCTTAAATTAATAATGATTTTCCAGTTATTTGAAATTCATTAAATTAGTATAGGCAAATCTTTAATTAGTTCAATGTTATGTAAGCGTTTACTTTGTATAATTTACTTAGAAAGGAGGCACAATTACAAGCTCACAGAATATGACAAAAATAATTAATCTACTTCAAGAGATATAACTTACAGGTGGTATGAAGGTAAGTAGTGTTAAATCTAATTATATTAGGAGGATGATTATGTTTAAGTTCAAAAAGACATTCTTGAGTTTAGCGATTGTAGCTTCAATGAGTTTTGGTTTGATTGGTGCATCTTCAAGCGCAGCGACAGACTATTATCAAAATTGGACTGATGGTGGCGGAACTGTAAATGCAACTAACGGTGCTGGTGGGAATTACAGCGTAAACTGGAGTAATACCGGAAATTTTGTTGTTGGTAAAGGTTGGAATGTAGGATCACCAACTCGGACAGTCTATTATAATGCAGGCGTTTGGGCTCCATCAGGCAATGGGTATTTGACTCTTTACGGTTGGACAAGGAACTCACTTATAGAATATTACGTTGTCGATAGTTGGGGTACTTATAGACCTACTGGTACGTATAAAGGCAGCGTGAACAGTGATGGTGGCACCTATGATATATATACTACTACTCGCTACAACGCACCTTCCATTGATGGTACACAAACTTTCACTCAGTACTGGAGTGTACGACAATCCAAAAGACCTACTGGTAGCAACGTTGCTATTACTTTTGGCAACCATGTTAACGCGTGGAAAAATGTCGGCATGCATCTTGGGTATAGTTGGTCTTACCAGGTTATGGCGACAGAAGGCTATCAAAGTAGTGGTAGTTCTAACGTAACGGTTTGGTAAGCGGTAAAGCAAGAGGAATTGAGAGCACTTGATGAATTTAAGTGTATAGAATAAGTTTTTCATATGGTAATGCTAAGGTCTGCCGGTCTCTCGACCGGCGACCTTATATATTTTACAAACTATAACACTTCCTCGAATGTAAAAGGAGATATATCAATGAGAAAATTGTTAGTTTTCCTTATCATTTCTATTATATTAGTTACTAGCGCATGTTCAAAAGGAAAGGAAACAAAAAATGATGGAAACAATGAAGAGCAAGAAATGAATGATAATTTTGTATTCGTCACAGGCGGAACGTTCATGAATACAAAGTCAAATTTCTATGAAAAAGATATAACAATATCGGACTTTTATATAAGCAAATATGAAGTGACTCAAACAGAGTGGATGAATGTAATGGGAAGTAATCCTTCGGAATTTATAGGCGATAGTTTACCTGTAGAAATGGTAAGCTGGTATGACGTTATTGAGTACTGTAATAAAAGGAGCATACAAGAGGGGTTAAAACCTTATTATAATATAAACAAGAAGAATAAAGACCCAGAAAACAAAAGTGAATACGACAATCTGAAATGGAAAGTAACAATCAATGAGGGAGCCAATGGATATCGTTTGCCGACCGAAGCGGAGTGGGAGTATGCTTCGAGTGGAGGTCAAATGAGTGATGGCTACACTTATAGTGGAAGCGATGAAGCAGATGAAGTAGCATGGTATTGGAAAAATGCTGGGGATAACTACTTATCAGGAGATTGGAACTGGCCTATGATAGAAAGCAATAATAATCAAACAAAAACGGTCGGTTCAAAGAAACCCAATGAGCTTGGACTTTATGATATGTCAGGTAATGTAAGGGAATGGGTATGGGAATGGTATGAAGATGAGAATATTAATGCCGGTTTATATCGAGTGGTGAAGGGCGGGGGCTGGATAGGGGATATTAGAAACAATGAGGTGTCATTTCGAGGAAAGTTCGAAGCCAATGGCTTTGGCCCTGATCAAGGTTTTCGTGTGAGTCGAAGCAATTGATTAGGACATTCGTGGTTTTAAGGGAAATGATGATGGAATAACTCTATCATCATTTCCCTTTATTGATTTGCATCTGAGACTGAGAAAATATGCTTATTTCTTTTCAAATTCTTCTAATAGAAGTTCGATATTACCGTAATCAGGATATACATAAGGTGTAGCAGATGGAGGTATTAATTCATAACTTTCAACTTGAAGTTCCATAATTTCCATACCATTGTATTCAGTAAGGGCAACAGTAGCTACAACAGTTACCCATGTATCATTATGAAGTTCTTTTGCTTCAGGGGAATTGGCTAAAAGACCATATGGCTCCATATCTGCTGAACAACAGTTCATAGCTAATCTAGAAACAACAAATTGATTCGTATTCATATCATCTTCACGATAGACATATCCACTCATTTCCAATCGTTTACCAATAAATGCCTCGCGATATAAATCCATCGTAGTAATAATTTCAATAAAGCCCATTTCACTAACTATAAATTGTTCTTGTTGGAAAAGCATCATTCCAAGTTTTGCATAATCTTTAGTATATTTATCAGAAGGAAATAACTTATCTAATTCTTTCACAGTTACTTCCGTAGCTGAATTCGCTTCAGACTCTTTTGTTTCACTTTCTATCACAACCGGTTGCTGGGTAACATCTTCATCTACTATCGGATTTGTAATTAAAGGTTGAGATTGATTCATTGTGGTGCTGCTATTCAAATTAATTCCTTTCATAGATGTAATACCACTACCTAATAATGTATCCTGTGTGAAAAATCCCAATCCCAGTGGTAAAACAAATAATCCATAGGTCAATATGTTTTTGAAAAGGGATGGAGTTGGTGTGTGATCACATCCGCAATTCATTCTTTTTTCTTCATAGGATTTAAGAGCTAAATAAATTTGAAAAACGGCAATTGCAAAAAGACCAAATGCAGCTAATTTCACGTAATTCTCTGTACGGGGGGCGATGTAATAATGAAGTCGATCATCTTGCACAAGTTTTACAATAAGATATGTGAATCCCCCAAGTAAGAGTGCACGAATAATATAGTGTATGGTTTGCCTTCGATTATCCATAGAAAAATCCCCTTTCTTTTTACAATCAATTTCTATAAGTAGAGATAATCTAGCATTATTGCTCCAAATAATACGGTTACTAATATAAGTGCAGAAAGAGCAAGAACAAATTTATACTTAAAAACAGATAAGAGCATTAGAGTGCTCTTAAAATCAAGCATTGGTCCAAATACTAGAAATGTAACGATAGAGCCAGCGGAGAATGTCCCCGCAAAAGAAGATGCGACGAATGCATCAGATGTAGAACAAATAGATAAAATGTATGCAAAAACAATCATAAAGACATGTGAACTTATTTCTCCTTGCCCAATTTCAACAAGACTTCCTCTTGGCAAAAATGTTTGAATTGCTGCAGTTAATATAGAACCGATCATGACATATTTGCCCATATCAAAAAATTCTTTTCCTGCATGATCCATAATAGTTAGAAAATTATTATCTTTCGCTTGATGAATGTGAGTATGAGCATGCGTATGTATTGCCGTATGATTAGAATCATGTACTAACTTATGTTCTTTCAAAGGATTGCCCTTGAAAAATTTGTAGATGATTATACCAATAATAGTTCCAACGAATAGTGCTAATCCTATTCGTGAAAAAATCAACTCAGGTTTTCCACGGAAAGCAGTATAGGTTGCAGCGATAACGACTGGATTAATGATAGGCCCAACTAATATAAAAACTATTCCGATATATAGTGGCATTCCTTTATTAATTAGCCGCTTCACAATAGGAATTAAACCACATTCACACACTGGAAATAAAAATCCTAACATACAAGCAAAAGGTATTCCTAATAATGGGTTTTTGGGGGTGAACTTACGAATTACTGATTCAGATACAAATTGTTGCATAAGTGAGGAAACAAATATTCCTAGCATTAAGAATGGGAATGTCTCGAGCACAATACCTAAAAGAATGGTTTTGAAAGTAATAAAACTTTGATATGAAGGAGTATTTTCTATTAAGAATATTACGATAAGGTCAGGAAATAAGGCAAACAGTAGTATGAAAAAAAACAAAATAAAAAAAAGTATATTTACACCTTGACGATAAAGTAGGGTACGCAACTGTAAACCTCCTATATTATTAAACTAAACAGATAGAATAAAACGTAATCGTTACGATTACGTTTTATTCTATCTGTTTAGTTTGTTTCTGTCAATATCTTCAAGATGAAAAATAATAAGATTTCTATATCGAAAGTTACTACAATCGATAATTGCCTAATTAAATTGATAGTTGTGTTAGTAAAGATTATGTGCTACGATCTTAATCGTAATTGTTACGAATTAATATTTTTAATTTTTTTGCTTGATAAACACAAATTTACTAACAGGATAAGGGAGTAAACGTATGACAATAGGAAAGAGATATGGAATTATTATAATGACTTTTTTAATTATGCTTCTCACCGCATGTACTAGCCCAAATAATGAGACGAATAATGCTTCAATATCAAAAACAACTAATGAACTCGTTTTTGCAAGTACGAAAGACATCAGAGATATTAACCCGCATCTATATGCAGGAGAGATGGCTGCACAAAATATTGTATTTGAATCATTAGTTGTTAATACAGCAGACGGTGTAAAAGCTGCATTAGCTGAAAGTTGGGATATTTCAGAAGACGGTAAAACTTATACATTCTACTTGAGACATGGTGTTACGTTCACTGATGGTGAACCGTTTAATTCAGATGCTGTAAAAATGAATATAGATTCGGTGGTTGGAAACATTGAAAAAAACTCTTGGCTAAATTTGGTTGCTGAGATTGATGAAACAATAGCTTTAGATGAATACACATTTCAACTAACGTTAAAAAATGCTTATTATCCAACGTTGCAAGAGCTTGGTTTGACGCGTCCTTTCCGATTTATTTCACCAAAAAGTTTTATTAATGGAACAACGGCTAATGGTGTGAATGGCTATGCCGGAACTGGTCCATATATGTTAAGTGAACATGTAGAAAATCAATATGCTATTTTTACGGAGAATAAAGGATACTGGGGAGATAATCCGAAAATCAAATCTGTAAAATGGAAGGTAATGCCTGACCATCAGACTATCCTTTTAGCATTGGAAAAGGGTGAAATTGATTTATTATTTGGATCTGACGGAGATATGATTGATAGTGATGCATTCAAAGTATTATCCAATCAAGGTAAATATAGTACGATCATTAGTCATCCAGTAGGCTCTCGAGCAATCGTGATGAATTCCAAACAGCCTATCACTCAGGATGCAAAAGTGCGTGAAGCATTCCAATATGCTATTAACAAAGAAATTATTGCAGATGGTATTTTGAATGGGACAGAGCAACAAGCGGATACATTATTAGCTGAGTCAGTTCCTTATGCGAATTTAGGACTAAACGGATACCAACATGATCAACAAAAATCGAATGATTTGTTAGCAGAAGCTGGTTGGGAACTAAATAAAGACGGTTATAGATATAAGGATAATCAGAAATTAGATGTAACCATTTACTATAATTCTGACAATGCTCAAGAACGGACAATAAGTGAATCGATGCAAAATGATTTAAAACAAGTTGGTGCGAATCTTAATATCGTAGGGGAAGAGAAACAAGCATATTTTGATAGACAAAAAACTGGTGAATTTGATCTCATGTATTCACTTTCTTGGGGATTACCTTATGACCCTCAAACATATGTATCTTCATGGCGTGTTCCTTCTCATGCAGATTATCAAGCACAGCTAGGATTAGATAGAAAAGAATGGTTAGATCAAACAATTACTAATCTAATGAATGAACAGAGTGAAAACGAACGTATACAGATGTATAAGGACATCCTAACTTATATCCATGAAGAGGATATCTACTTACCTTTAACTTTCTCGGTTACTAAAGCAGTGCATATTCAGGCATTGAAGGGTGTTGGCTTTAATATCTCCCAATATGAGATTCCATTTGAGAAAATGTATTTTGAACAATAACTGAAGTAATTCATTGAATAAAGAAAAAATAAGGAGAACTCGTCTTGGGTATATATCTAATAAAGCGTGTCCTTGCAATAATTCCGATCATCCTTTGTTTATCCTTTTTAGCTTTTGTACTCATTAATTTAAGAACGAGTGATCCAGCTGAGATTGCCCTTCGTGTCAATCAAATGACACCTACAGAAGATATGGTGAATGCGATGCGCAGCACTTTGGGGCTGGATCAGCCTTATTTTGTACGCTATTTTTCTTGGATAAGTAAAAGTATACAGGGGGATTTTGGGGAGAGCTATGTTACGCATCGACCTGTGGCAGAACATATTGCTACAGCATTACCGTCAACATTACAGTTAGCAGCAGTTGCTCTACTTATCATCATTGTATGTAGTGTGGTGGTAGGTGTTCTATGTGCTTTATATGAAGGTAGTGTTGGAGATAAGTTGATGCGAGCCTTTGTATTTTTAAGCGCGGCTATGCCTAGCTTTTGGATTGGTATCCTACTAATATGGCTGTTTTCTGTAAAGCTCGGTTGGTTTGATACCAGTGGTATGGAACGAGTCAGCTCTGTAATTTTACCAGCTGTAACTTTATCACTAGGCTTTGTCTCCACCTATATAAGACTCATTCGAAACAATATGATTAAAAATAAAAATGAGAATTTTGTGCTTTATGCGAGAGTTCGAGGATTAAAGGAAAGTCGAATTACATTAAAAATCTTTATCAATTCCATGCAAATCTCGATGACAGCTCTAGGAATGTCAATTCCAAAGTTAATTGCAGGTACGGTTGTAGTTGAAAATATATTTGCATGGCCTGGTATTGGTCGATTGTGTGTGTCAGCAATTTTCAACTCAGATTTTCCAATTATACAAGCCTATATTCTAATTATGGGTGTAATGTTTGTTATATGTAATTTGGTAGTGGATATGATCAATATGATGGTCGATCCACGTTTAAGAAAGGAAATGTAATATGAAAGTTATCCAGCGTTTATTGGATGATAAATTAGCTGTGTTTTGTTTGCTAGTTATTTCAATCGTGATGATAGCAGGAGTTTTATCACCAGTATTAGCACCACATAACCCACTTGAATTGAATGTTTTTAATAAATATGCTGGTATTAGTAAAGATTATCCACTTGGGACGGACCAATTAGGAAGATGTATTTTGTCGAGACTTTTGTATGGTATACGTACAACGATTTTCTTGGCACTGTTAACAATGTTCGTAACGATTTTGATTGGCACGATACTTGGCATTATCGCAGGATTTTTCCGAGGAAAAGTAGATGAGATTATTATGCGGATGTGTGATGTTATGTTGTCGTTTCCTGCAGAGGTTATGATTTTAGCTATCGTTGGCATTCTTGGACCCAACCTCATGAATGTCGTTATTGCCAACATTGTGGCAAAATGGGCTTGGTATACGCGTATGATCCGTTCTGTAGTCATTCAATATATGGATAAAAACTATATTCAATTTGCGAAAGTATCAGGTTGTTCCACTAGTCATATTATGCGAAGACACATACTTCCTGGTGTGTCAGGTGAAGTAGCAATATTAGCAACACTAGACACAGGATGGGTAATACTAAATATCTCAGCATTATCTTTTTTAGGGCTTGGTGTACAGGCACCTACACCAGAATGGGGGATGATGTTAAATGAAGCAAAAAACGTTATGGTAACGCATCCTACCCATATGCTTGCTCCAGGGATAGCTATCTTAATTGTTGTTGGTGCATTCAATTTCCTTGGTGATAGTATCCATTCAGCTATTAATCCAAAACTGTACCAAAAAAAGAATAATAGGAGTAGAATGAATGTCTTTACTAGAAATAAAAAATTTATCAGTAAATAATTTGCGCACAGGTCAACAAATCATTCATGATTTGAGTTTTTCATTGCACGAAAATCGTTGTTTATGCATAGTTGGCGAAAGCGGTAGTGGAAAATCGATGACTGCCAAAGCTATTCTAGGTCTCACCTCTCCATGGTTACAAGTCAATGGAGAGGTATTATTTAAAGGGATGAACTTAATAGAGCAATCGAATGCAACCATGAGAAAAGTCAGAGGTCAAAAAATATGCATGATTTTGCAAGATGCGATGACAGCATTTGATCCACTTAGCACGATTGGCAAACAGATGATTGAAACATTACGCGAAAATCTAGTGATGAACAAGACTGAAGCGAAAGAATTGGCCATTACTGCTTTACAGAGTGTACAAATATATGAACCAGAGCAGGTGTTAAAGAAATATCCACATCAGTTATCTGGAGGGATGCTACAGCGTGTCATGATTTCAATTGTTATGGTTATTAAACCTGACATAATTATTGCTGATGAGCCAACAACGGCACTTGATTCTATTAATCAACGTGAAGTGGTAGAGCAATTCAAAAAACTATTGGCAGTCAATCATGTCTCGATGATTTTTATTTCGCATGATTTAAGTGTTGTTCAATATCTAGCAGATGATGTATTGGTCATGAAAGATGGGAAATGTGTTGAATTAGGAGAAGCAAGTAAAATTTTATCTACACCATCGCATTCATTTACAAAATTTTTAATAGATACGCGTGTTGGTTTATCTCAATCGTTCCAACAATCGATGTCAGGGGGTGAAGCAATTGTTCTTGAAAGTTGAACAGCTATCTAAGACATATAAAAAAGATGGTAGATATTTTAGAAAATCAAAAAAAAAGTTTTAGATGATATTAACTTGCATATTAAAGAGGGGGAATGTTTGGGACTAATCGGAGAAAGTGGCAGTGGGAAAAGCACGCTGAGCCGTATAATCTTGGGGCTTGAAAATCCGGAGCGTGGAACTGTGATGATTGAAGGAAAACCGATATCGTTATGGATTAAACATAATCAAGGTAGTATGAGCGTAGTGTTTCAGGATTACTATAGTTCTGTCAATCCGCAGTTTTCCATTAGAAGTATAATAGCAGAACCTTTGATCGCTATTGGGGATGTGGAAAATCTGGATGAACGCATAGATGCGCTTCTAACAAAAGTGGCATTGCCACATAGTACGATTCATAAATATCCTCATGAATTAAGTGGAGGACAGTTACAACGCGTGTGTATTGCAAGAGCTATTGCCACAAAACCCAAATTCCTTGTATTGGACGAAGCGATTAGCTCACTTGATGTTTCTATTCAAGCACAAATATTAGATTTGTTATGTAATCTTCAAAAAGAAATGAATATGACCTACTTATTTGTGTCTCATGATCTCCAAGCTGTTGCGCATATTTGTAAACGAATTATTTTTCTTTGCAAAGGAAAAATTGTTGAAGAATTAGCAAGTGATCAACTTAATGAGGCACAAAGTTCTTATGCGAAGAAACTATTACATTCAGTCATGCATTTTCATAGTCCAAACGACACGATACGAAGGGAGAAAGTTACTCTTGAATAAATTAACGCCCTTCTCTCGAGGACTACTGCAAATCTATGTGTTGGCTATGTTTTTTTTCACAGCTAATACTTTATTAACAGTACTCTTGCCATTGCAAAGTGCAGCTGATGGTATGAAGGAAGCGGAAATTGGAATGATGATGGGGGCATACATGCTAGTGTGTATGTTTTTGCGTCCATGGGCTGGTCAAATGTTAGCGAAGCATGGTGTATTAAAGGTAATGTTTTATTTGCTTATTGTCCATGCTTTGTCACTCTTACTTTACCTGATGATAGAAACTAACTTTCTTATCGTAGTTCGTGTTATGCAAGGGGCTACTACAGCGTTTTTTTCGATGGCCATGCAGATTGGCATAACAGAAATCTTAAAAGATAGTGATCGGGGACAAGGGCTCTCATTATACTCACTCTCCACCGTTTTACCTGGCATTTACGGACCTGTTTTTGCTTTATTGCTATGGCGAGTTAACATGGACTGGCTATATCCACTACTATTTCTTTTTTTAGCTATTGTACCTATCGTACTACTTATTAAAGTACCGTTTCAAAGTAATAAGCTGGACAGTGTTTCTTTTTCCTTTTTAGATATATTGCACGAACTTAAAAATTCCAAAAAATACCCAGGACTGATAGTAAGCACCGTGGCTATGCTTACAGGGGCATGTGTTTTTGGCGCGGTCACTACATTTCTTCCCTTGTATATGATGACTACAGGTATAGGTAAAGCTGAAAATTATTTATTATTACAGGCAGTAGTAGTTGTAGGAAGTCGATTTTTGTTACGAAAAAAAATTCCTACTGATGGTAAATTCCATGTAGGCTTTATTTCGTTCATATTCATTTGCTTATCAGTCGGGGTGTCGCTTCTTGTATTTGCAAATTACCTTGGAATATTTCTGTACATTTCAGCAATTTTAAATGGTATTGCGGTAGCACTTTTATACCCAACGCTTACAACTTATCTTTCATTCATTATACCACCAGTATCGAAGCATATTATGTTAGGGGTATTTCTCGCTTCATATGATCTAGGGTTTGCTCTTGGCGGGCTTGCGATGGGCTTCGTTGTGCAATATTATTCCTATGAAATAATGTATTTGTTATGCAGCATATTGAGTATCATTACCTTGTTATATATAGCTGGAAAAGTGAACTTACGTAAAAAATATGAAAGAAACTAACCTAATAACGGAAGATATAATTAATAAACCTCTTAGTTGAGAGTACGAGTTTGTAAAGACAGGTATTCTCAACTAAGAGGTTTTTTACTGTAATTATTCTTAATAATCTCCAAAAATGTCCAAATAAAATATTGACACTGATCAATAGCATGCTATAATCAACTCTATAAATGATAATCGTAATCATTACTATTTAAGTTATCATCAATAATAATCAACAGGAGGCAATATTGTGAAAAAGAGAAATTTGATTGGTGTTTTAGTTATGGTAATCGTTATGAGCGTGCTAGCTGGCTGCAGTGCTAGTAAGGATGCGAAATCGGATTCAACAAATAAGGAAAAACAAACAGAACTCGTGTATGCATCGGCAAAAGATATTAATGATATGAATCCTCATCTATATGCAGGATCAATGCCAGCACAAGGAATGGTGTATGAATCATTAGTTGAAAATACAAAGACTGGCATCAAGCCTTTACTTGCTGAATCATGGGAAATTTCTGAAGATGGAAAAGTATATACCTTTTATTTGAGGAAAGGTGTGAAGTTTCATGATGGTGAACCATTCAACGCAGAAGCTGCAAAGCAAAATATTGAGGCGGTACAAAGTAATAAAGAAAAGCATGCATGGATTAAGTTATCTACAAAATTAGTAAGCGTAAAAGTGATAGATGAATATACAGTTGAACTGGCGCTGTCAGAAGCCTATGCTCCAACTTTAGATGAATTGTCTATGACAAGACCGTATGTGTTCATTTCGCCTAAAAACTTTATTGATGGAGAAACAAAAAATGGAGTGAATGGTTACAATGGCACTGGACCATATAAACTTATGGAACATAAAACCGATGAATATGCTTCTTTTGAAGCGAATGAACAATATTGGGACGGCGTACCTGAAATCAAAAAAATAATTTCTAAAGTTCTTCCAGCAGGGGAAACGACATTTTTAGCATTACAAAAAGGAGAAATTAACTTTGTTTTCACTGATGATCGTGGTGCAGATAGTATTGATATAGAAGCTATGAATCAATTAGTCGATTCTGGTAATTATCAGCTTGTTAGAAGTGAAGTAATGAATACAAAAATGATTGTAGCCAATAGCAGTAAGCAGGGTAGCCCCGTAAGTGAAAAAGCTGTTCGGGAATCCATTTGGCACTCTATTGATCGAGATACGATTAGTAAGGATATTTTTAATGGAACGGAAACAGTAGCCCATTCACTATTCTCAGCAAATGTTAATTATGCGAATGTCGAGTTGAAGAAACGAGACTACGATTTGGAAACAGCGAAACAAATTTTAGAAGAAGCGGGATGGAAATTGGAGAACGGCGCAGTTAGCAGAATGAAAGACGGCAAAAAGTTAGCTATCCAATTATATTATGATAGTAATTCTTCTTCTCAAAAAACGCAGGCTGAATTTATTCAAGGCTCATTGAAGGAGATTGGTGTTCAACTAGAGATTATTGGCGAAGAATCAACCTCAATTTCCAAAAGAAGAGCAACCGGTGACTATGATTTATTATTCAATCAAACTTGGGGGCTGGCATATGACCCGCATAGCACCATATCTGCTTTTACTTATGAAAATGCATATTTACATACAACAAGCGGCATTTCGAATGCAAACGAATTATACACGAAAATTGATGAGGTTATGGTAACTACGGATGAGGATACACGAAAATCATTGTACGCTGATATTATAACAATTGTTCATGACGAAGCCGTCTTTATTCCGATTTCGAATGGAAGTGTCACTATCGTTGCATCAAAAGATATAAATAATATTATGTTCAAACAAACACAATTTGAACTTCCATTCGAGAGAATGAGCTTTAAATAAAATGGTGAAATAAAGGGGGATTTCCCCCTTTTTATTTTTTGGACATCGATTCATTTGTTATGTTCTAACGAAAGGAGATTTTCAATGTTAAGGTACATCATTAGAAGGCTATTGTTGTCCATCCCTTTGCTTTTAATTATTTCGTTTATTACGTTTGTATTAATTAATCTTTCCCCGCAAGATCCTGCCGAATTGATATTACAAGCTCAAGGAATACCCAATATTACACAAGAATTAATAACTCAAACAAAAGTAGAACTGGGTCTAGACGAGCCATTTATTATACGTTACTTCCATTGGGCTATAGCCTGCTTGCAGTTGGATTTTGGAGATTCATACGTCTCTGGAAAACCTATCTGGTCATTAGTAGGTCCCGCTTTTCTTAATACGTTAAAGCTTACATTAGTTTCATCTGTTGTCGTTATTGTTATGTCTATCGTATTAGGTGTGCTTTGTGCATTAAGAGAAGGGAAATTGATGGACAAATCAGTAAGAGGGGTATCATTTCTATTAACATCGATGCCATCTTACTTGCTTTCGGCAATTTTGGTTTGGTATTTCTCCGTTAAATTAGATTTATTGCCTACTAGTGGGATGGATTCTTATAAAAGCTATATATTGCCGGTTACTGTGACCACGATAAGTTATGCAGGTATTTATTTTCGAAATGTCAGAAGCTCGATGATTAGCAATCTAAACGAAGACTACGTCTTATTTGGCAGAGCATCTGGCCTGCCTGAGAAAAAAATAACGATGCATATATTAAGAAACTCCCTACAAGTTGCCATTTCGATATTCGGTATGGCTATACCTATAATCTTGGGAGGTACAGTCATTATTGAAAATGTTTTTGCATGGCCGGGATTAGGAAGCTTAAGTGTAAGATCGATTCTAAGCAGAGATTTTCCTGTCATCCAAGCATATGTTCTTATATTGGCAGTCGCTTTTGTATTTTTCAATACCATTTCTGACATCGTGAATGCGGCAATGAATCCTAAACTGCGGAAGGAGATCTAGATGATACTAATTAAAAACTTAAGTAAAGATAAGATAGGTAGCTTATCTTTACTCATTATTACAGCGACAGTTATTGTCGGATTATTCCCCTCTTTCTTTGCCCCTCATGATCCATATGAAGTTAAAATGAGTGTGCGATATGGGGCTCCATCATTAGAATATCTATTGGGAAACGATCACTTGGGAAGATGCATTTTATCCCGATTAATTTATGGAATTGGTCCAAGTGTCTTATGGGTACTGGTAGCATTAGTTTTATCAATAGGGATAGGTGCATTAGTAGGCTTTATTGCAGGCTACTATAGAGGGAAAGTAGATGCCTGTATTATGAGAATTTGCGATGTTATGCTTTCTTTCCCATTATACGTGATGACATTGGCGATAGTCGGCATTTTAGGGGTAGGACTGGAAAACATTCTGATAGCATTTATAGTCATGAAATGGGCGTGGTTTGCTCGGGTAATTAGAACGTCTGTGATGCAGTATTCGGAACTGGATTATGTGAAGTTTGCCAAAGTATCTGGTATAAGAGATTCGAAAATTATTTACAAGCACATTATTCCAGTCACATTTGCCGATATCGCAGTCATTTCGAGTAGTGCGATGGGTTCGATGATTTTACAAATATCAGGGTTTTCATTTCTGGGATTAGGCATTCAAGCTCCCAATGCGGAATGGGGAATGATGTTGAATGAAGCTAGGGAAGTTATGTTTACAAGACCCGAGCTTATGTTAGCACCTGGTTTAGCTATTATTATTATCGTTTCTGCATTCAATTTCTTATCGGATGCTCTTCAGATTGCAGTAGATCCTAAATTAATGACCTCTAATGCTAATTTTCAAGAGAAAAGAATCGTTACTAAAATCAGATTTCGAGAAAAAGAGGTGACTGATTAAAGTTATGAATGTATTAGAGGTTATCAACTTAAAAGTTCAGGATACGAAAACGAATCATGTGATTATTCATAACAGTTCATTCCAGTTAAAGAAAGGTAGTTGTCTTGCCATAGTTGGTGAAAGCGGGAGTGGAAAGTCAGTCACTTGTAGATCAATTATGGGATTGAATAAAGCTTGGCTACGTCATTCAGGAGACATTGTATTTAATGGTGAGAATCTTACTCAACTTTCTAAAAAAGAAATGAGGAAAAAAAGGGGAAAGCATTTATGTATGATTGTGCAAAATGGGATGAGTGCTTTTGACCCTTCTTGCGTAATAGGGGTTCACTTAAGGGAAACGCTCTATGAGCATTTTGGCTGGAATAGGAATGAAATCATAGAAAAAATGAAAAAGGCTATGGAAAATGTGATGTTGAAAAATCCAATCGAAATTATGAATAAGTATCCACATCAGCTATCAGGTGGCATGTTGCAACGGGTTATGATTGCGTTGGCATTAGTACTGGAGCCCGATATTATTATTGCAGATGAGCCAACAACGGCACTGGATACAATTTCACAATTTGAAGTTGTTGAACAATTTATTCAATTGCGAGAGCGAATGGGTTGCTCTATGATCTTTATTTCACATGACTTAGGAGTTGTTAAGAAAATCGCCGATGATGTTTTAGTTATGAAGGATGGAGAAATTATTGAGAGAGGGAGTATCAGAACGGTATTTTCAGAACCAGTCGATGAATATACAAAATATCTGCTTTCTACCAGATTGGCGCTAAGTAATCATTTCAAGATGATCATGGGGGAGGGATGAAAGTTGATGAAAATCGATCACGTCGAGAAATCTTATGCACAACGAGGATTTTTCTCGAAAAAGAGACAGAAGGTGTTAAATGATATTAGTTTTCAATGTGAAATTGGTGAATGCCTAGGTATTATTGGAGAAAGTGGCAGCGGAAAATCAACACTAGGACGTTTAATATTAGGCATTGAAAAGCCTGACAGTGGTGCCGTTTTATTTGAAGGCAAAAGTATTGAAGATCGAAAAGTACGTTCAGGCAACATTAGCGCAGTATTTCAAGACTATAAATCTTCTATTAACCCCTTTTTTACAGTAAAAGAAGCTATTATGGAGCCTTTAAAAAAGCTGGGGAAAAGTGAGGATAAGATTGATAGTCTGTTAATTCAAGTGGGATTAAATCCGTCCTATAAAAATAAGTATCCGCATGAGTTATCTGGTGGGGAAGTTCAGCGAGTATGCATAGCAAGAGCTATCTCAACAGAGCCCAAATGCATTTTATTAGATGAAGCCATCAGTTCTTTAGATGTCTCTGTTCAAACGCAAGTACTTGAATTATTAAAAGAGTTAAAAAAGAGATATAACATGAGTTACATATTTATTACGCATGATATACAGGCTGCTGCTTATCTATGCGATAGAGTCATTATTTTTAGAAATGGTCAAATGGAAGAGATAGTAAAAATCGAAAACTTAAAGGACGTGAAATCGGAATATGCAAGAAAATTATTACAGATGCTTATCACGTTTTAATTTACATCATTAGGAGGAAGAGACATTGTGAGTGGAGCTTTATCTTGGCCTTTTTTACGATTATATATTCTGGCTCTTCTTTATTTCAGCGGAAATTCGATATTAAACGTAATTATTCCTTTGCGAGGGGAGTCATTAGGAGCTAGCAACACAACAATCGGATTAATTATGGGGGCATATTTGTTCACAACGATGTTCTTTCGACCGTGGGCAGGTCATATTATTCAGAAACACGGGCCGATAAAGGTATTGCGTATTATTCTTGTCGTCAATGGTTTCGCTTTAATTCTATATACCATTACGGGTTTAGAAGGTTATTTGATTGCTCGTATTTTACAAGGGGTATCGACAGCATTTTTCTCAATGGCTTTACAGATCGGAATCATTGATTCACTACCAGAGAAAGATCGTTCCCAAGGTATTTCCCTGTACTCTTTATTTACGTATATGCCAGGTATTCTTGGTCCTGTACTGGCCTTAGGAATTTGGCAAAATGGGAATATGAATTACTTTTCGATAGTTATGATAACGATTGCTATTTTTACTGGGTTGTTCGGTTATAGGGTCAAAATGAATCAAGAAACGGATCTACCTGCTGCCGATCAGACAAAGCAGACAGTAAGCATGTTTAAGTTATTCAGTCAATTAGTGAAAAATCCTTACTTATTTAAGTGTAGTTTATTGATGCTAGTTGCTTCCATTGTATTTGGAGCGATTATAACCTTTATTCCCCTATATGCGGCACAATTAGAAAACGGCCATGCGGGCATATATTTGATGCTACAGGCTGGTACCGTTGTTTTTGCGCGCTTTGCATTAAGGAGAAAAATCCCTTCTGATGGAAAATGGCATTCATTCTTTATGACGGGGACTATTGTAATTTTAGCAGTAGCAGCGTTATGTGTAAGTTTTTCAATAACAGGTGGTGTAGTTTTTTTCTATGTAGGAGCAATATTAATGGGTACAGCTCAGGCACTCATTTATCCAACACTAACAACTTATTTAACGTTTGTATTGCCTCTTACGAATCGTAATGTGTTAATAGGTTTATTTATAGCTATGGCTGATTTAGGGATGTCGTTGGGAGGTGTCATTATGGGACCGATAGCTGATTACACCTCATACTCTATGATGTTTATGATTTGTGCTGTTTTTAGTGCCACGATGATTGTCTTTACTTTTAAGAGAGAGAAAATGCCTACACCGTGAGTTAAATTATAAATGGCGATGTAGAATGAAAACACTGCATCGCCATTTATAGTTGTGTACCAATAGTTACAATCACTTATGTTTATTTCTATATTCGCGAGGGGAAATACCAATATGTTTCTTGAACACATCGTAAAAGAAAGGTGTATTTGAATAGCCGACAGCCTCTGAGATATATGATATTTTGTGAGCTGAGGTTAACAGCAGTTCACAGGCAGCTCTAACTCTTAGATTTTGAATATATTGCGTCAAAGTCATTCCTGTATGTTTCCTGAATAACCGCTGAAATTGTCGCTCTCCCACACCGTATGCTTCTGCCAAATGACTTGTAGTAATGGTCTCTGCGTAACGCAACTGCAGCAAGTCTAATAATTCATCCATTTTCTCTAATCCAGATATATTGGTATTCGTGCCAGATAATTCGTACATTCTTGAGTACAATACTAATAATTGAATGAGCAAGGAATATAAAGCCACTACTCTATCCATACGTTCTATCGAATATTCCCGATATAAGCTTGTAAATAAATGATGTGCAGCCCCGCTATGATCTTGGGTATGAAAGATGCTAGGTAAGTTTAATAGTTTCTTTAATGATTCCCCGCCTGGGAACAATTCTAAAAGCGGAATGAGCGTATCCATAGTTACGATACAATTATATACAATGAGTTGACGATTTTTTGCAACAGAGGAAGGTCTGAAAACATGGGATATTCCCATTGGAATTAGAAATAGATCTCCGGGCGAAACTTGATATGATTCACTTCCTGTATGATGAGTACCTGTCCCTTCACTAACATAGCTTAGTTCCAGAAAATTGTGATAATGCTCTGATAATTCATAGGATTCAGAGTTACGGTTTACATAGATTTGAAGTTTTTCGCTAAAATATTGTTCCCCGCTAAGCAAGCGAACGGTGCGTTGTGCCATTATACATTCTCCTTCATTATGTCGGATTTGCGAATGGAAAAGTCGGGATCACCTAATTTAACTCTTTAGAAATTATTCTATGATGAATGCAGGTGAAAAGGCAAGTATGGAGGGAGAAAGTACAATGTTAATCAATCAGCAAATGGTAGAGAAGGCAGAGAAGTTAATTCCCAGCCTTCAGTCAAAAGAAGTAGAAGTACAGGATATTATTGAAGTTATAGCCGACGATGCCTCATTTCAAGGATGGCGTATTATGCAGTCTATGACACCACAAGTGTGGAAGGAGCAAAGCTATGGAAAGGGAGATAGTTTTAATGTAGACTTTGGCGACCATTACGTAGGTTACGTGAAACTAGCAATTAGGTCGGTCGGTAGTCCACCTGATGCACCACTTAAGCTTAAGTTAACATTCGGTGAAATGCCCTGTGAAATCGCAGAACCGTTCGAAAGTTACGAAGGATGGTTAAGCAGCTCATGGTTGCAGGAGGAGTTAATATTTGTTGATGTTTTACCAGCAGAGATAAAGTTACCTAGACGTTACTGTTTTCGTTATATCAAAGTTGAGGTTCTAGATACTTCAGTGAAATATAAGGTCGCATTTGACTATATTAATTGTGATGCAGTAACTTCAGGAGACATTTCGAAGGTTACTGCCTTAACGCCAAGTTTGTCGCAAGATATTGTGGAGATGGATCGTATAGCAATAAAAACGCTTCAAGATTGTATGCAGACAGTTTTTGAAGATGGTCCCAAACGGGATAGACGTTTATGGATTGGAGATTTGCGACTTCAAGCGCAAGCTAATTATTACACCTTTCAAAATAATGATTTGGTAAAACGCTGCTTGTATCTTTTTGCAGGCATGCGACTGGAAGATGGCACAGTTGGAGCCTGTGTATTCGAGAAGCCTTACGCCCATGTAGATGATACGAAATTATACGATTACGCTTTGTTTTTTGTAGCAGTTTTGCACGATTATTATGAAGCTACTCAAGATATGGATACTTTGCAAGAACTATGGCCGATTGCATTGGAACAATTGGAGATTGGACTTAGTAGACTAGATGTACGCGGTATCGTAACGGACGATAGTACATGGTGGTGTTTTACAGATTGGCATGACGAGTTGAATAAGCAAGCATCTGCTCAAGCGGTGTTAATTTATTGTTTGAAACATGGAAGAGAATTAGCAAGCATTATAGGGAAAACAGAACAACTTAAGTTTATAACTGAAAATATAGACTTCACATCTAATGCTTCCATGCAATATTTATGGGATGAGAAGGCTGGTTTCTTTGTAAGTGGAGAGGAACGTCAAATTTCATGGGCTTCGCAAATATGGATGGCGCTGGCGGAAGTACTGCCCTCAAAGCAAAATTCATTATTGCTAACAAGGTTATTCGAAGATTCACCTTCGATAGGGATGACCACGCCATATTTGTATCATCATCTCATAGAAGCTCTCTTCCTCGTAGGGAATAAGGAGCAAGCAATTGCTGAAATGAAAGCCTATTGGGGGGCAATGATGCAGGACGGTGCTGATACATTTTGGGAGTTATACAATCCAAATGATAAGAAGTTATCGCCATATGGTAGTAATCTAATTAACAGCTACTGTCATGCTTGGAGCTGCACACCTACTTACTTTATTCGAAAATATTTAATCTAACTAGAACAATCTAATCCTTCTAACTGCTTCCAGTTAATAGGAACATGAAAGACGCTGTTTCATACAAAAACCATAAAATACGGTATTAATCCAATATTTCACACGCTTATGAGCATTCAATACTTCCCTTAGAATATAAATGAAAGCGCTTTTGTAAATCGTTCTTCTATCTAAACATACTTGCATCTGCGCTGCTAGACATCATAAATTCGAAAGGGTGAGTTCAACATGAGACAATTATTCCAATCGAAAGCAAGCAAGAGAGTAATATCCATTGCTCTAACTTGTACGCTTTCAATCAGTGTCCTTGGAGGAGCGATGCCCTCAGTGGCACAGGCTACAGAGGGAGATGCAATTATTTTCAAGACACAGTCAGGCGGAGTGTTTAATGGAATGCCTTTGTTCGATGGTGTTCCAGAACATTTGGATGAGTTCGTGGATACATACTTCGATTATACGGGGCTTGAAGGTCCAGCAGTCTATGCGAGCGGATCAAGAAATCACTATACACTTAAGGAAGGACCTAATGCAGGGAATATAATACCTGGAGCACTTTCCGCTGCTGATAATGTGCAAGGAGTATCGACTGATTTTCCTGCACTAGTCGGAATGGGGCAGACTTGGAATAAAGAGCTTCTGTCGGAGATCGGTAGTGTAATGGGCAGTGAAAAAATAAGTCAGCTCAAAGTTAAGCAAGGTGATTCTAATATTCATGGAGGAGCGAATGCCTCTGCGTCAGTTGCGTTTACTGTTGTTAGTGATATGCGTATTAATCCACTTAGCGGACGTTTTGACGAAGGCTTTTCAGAAGATGCTTTCATGGCTTCAGAGCTAATCGACAGTATGGCCAGTGGATTAAGCGGGGTAGATCAAGAGGAAAGTAACGATGGCTTTTGGATGAGAGCGGCCGTTGGAACAAAGCATTTTTCCGTCTATAACGCGCAATGGTATCGATTTGGAACGAGTACAATTGCCAGTCCAAGAGCAATATTTGAATATCAAACGCTTAGTCCGATTAAAGCTCTAGCATCAGGATCGGTAGCAGGAGTTATGACATCTTACGGAATGACCAATGGTGTGCCAAATATTATTTCGCCATATCAGCGCTATGCCAATGAGCAATCTCGCTTCGGCGTATACAGCTCACCAGATTTTAATGGTGATCAACATACGTTCAATACATCAATGTCTAACGGCTATGATACAAGCTATACTGGGGATCGAACGTTGGCGAATGTATTAATGGCACTTGCCAAGTCTAACGCTGGACGTCCGAGCCCAAGTGAAGCAAGCGGTAATGAAGACGTTGCAGCACTAGTTAGCGCTGTCAGAGAAGGAGCTTACGGAATTACGGAAGACGATCTAATTGAGGCTGCTCGTCCTCATATGAATCAGCTTGTCCGCTTAGGAATATTCAATGAGACGGATGAGAACGGTATTCCGAAGTTTTATCCTTTTGCTCAGGATGCACTAGATGTAAGCTTGGATGCTCCAGCTACATACGCATTGCCAGAGCATCAAGATATAGCGCTTAAGGCTGCTCAAGAAAGTATAGTTTTATTGAAAAATGATGGTATTCTTCCACTTGAAAAGGATCAAAAGGTAGCGGTATCTGGTATGTATGCAGATGCACGCTTCAAGACTACTTATTCCGTAGGGACAACACCTGATATTCCGAATTCTGGAGATTCGTCGTTACTGTCTATAATTAAGCAAGTTGGTGCAGATCATGTTTCCTATGATCTAGGTGGGAAAATTATTGCGTTAACTTCCAAGGATAATGGGGAAGTCGTTACAGCTGATCTTAGTGCTAATGTTGAGGAAGGTTCCCAACTTATTACGACAAACGATCCGCTAGATCAAGATCAGAACGCACAACTGTTCAGAGTAATTGATCTAGGTCAAGGTGGCATTAATCTATTGTCACTAGCGAACGATCGCTTCGTTACATCACCAACAGGTAATGCTTCAAATGTCGATAATTTGAAAGTGGGCAATACAGATGCTACACCTTTGAACTTGACGAATAATGATTGGAATTTAGCTGAAATGAGCGGTTCCACTAGTACGATTCCACCTCGGTTGAGAATGGAACGTAATGATGATAACACAGTATCCTTTGTAACAAACGGCTATCGCTCAGGCTTTAGTGGAGAGTTTGCTGACTGGTATTATTCTAACGGTCGCATCGTTACGACAGTCGATCATAAGTTAACTGTGCCTTCCACTCCACTCGGAAACGCAGCTAGCACCGCAGATCGCTCGGATGCTGTGAAATTTGAAGAAACTGTAGTGAAGGAAGTAGGCGAGGATGCAGTTGAACGTGCGACTATCGATGATTATGCAGTTGTCTTTGTAGGAGCAATTCCACGTCATAGCGCTGGAGAGGGAAATGATCGCTCGAGCTTGTACATGGGTGATGACGACTATGAATTAGTGGATAAAGTTTCGGCAGCTTTTGCAGCGGAAGGGAAAAAAACAATTGTTGTTGTTAAAACAAGTTTCCCTGTCGTGATGGAGGAAATTCAAAATAATCCGAATGTATCGGCCGTTGTATATCAGCCATATGGTGGGCAATACGATTCTTATGCATTGGCACAAGTTCTATACGGTGACTATGCACCAACTGGTCGCTTATCATCAACATGGTATGCAGACATGTCAGCTTTTGATGCAATGAGTGATTACTCCATTCCGGAAAGCTTCCCAAGTCATCAACTAGGAGTCAATATTGATCCGCGCTATACTGTCGATATGACAAACGCTGATCCGATTGAATCGAAGCTTACGTATATGTACACGACTGCTCCAATTACTTATGAGTTTGGTTATGGCTTGTCATACAGTGACTTTAATTATAGTGATCTCAATGCTCCAGCCAATGTTAACGAAAATGAACTTGTCACGGTTACTGTAGATCTCACCAATGAAGGAGCGGTACATACTTCTGAAGTAGTTCAGTTATATGTTAGCAATGAACAATCTGCTTATGGAGATTCCGCACCGTTTAAGAAGCTAGCAGCATTTGAAAAGGTAGAGCTAGCAGCTGGTGAATCGAAAACTGTCTTGTTAACGGTTGATCCACAAGATTTCGCTATTTGGGATGTGAATAAGGGGGACTTTATCGTTGAGAGCGGCACATACAGTCTAATGATTGGCGCTTCTTCCAATGATATTCGCTTATCTCAGGACATAATGATAATAGGTTCTGATGTGTCAATATTGGATGCTTATCGCACCCTTAATGTATTCGATCACTCTTTTGCATCGGATAATGTAAAGTATTATGAGGTATCCAAAGAACGTACAGCGATTAATCTAAAAGATAAAAAGACTATTGGAGGCTATTATGCAGTAGGATCGAAGAACAACGATTCATGGACAGCCCTACCTAAAGTTGATTTGACTGATGTGTTGCAAGTAACAGCAAGTGTAGCATCAGATGCTACCGGAGGTACCATTACGCTACACGTGGATTCACCCCACAACGAGCCTATTGCAACAATAGCTGTTCCCGAGACGGAGCCAGTAAGCTATACGATTGACAATGCAGGCGTACAAGTAACTGAGCTAGGTTATACGGATGTTACCGTTGACCTTAGTGATACGAACGTAACAGGAATTCACGATCTATACGTCGTATTTAAGGAAGCAGATCTACGAATTGATAGTCTGTCCTTCCAGACATCTACATCTATCAACACAAGCAGTCAAATACGGGCAGGTCAAGTAAATCCTCAAGTTGTCATTCAATCAGATAGAATACCTTTCGGTGCGGATGCTGTTAATCTAAGCAGCTGGTTGCTTAAAGAAAAATCAAGTGGGCTATCTCTTGAATCTGTCATTGTAAATGATTCAGCATTACAGGCAACTGTGACATTCTCTGGAACAGCTCGCTCAGGCGATACGATTTCATTGACAGCTAAGTCAATTGCTTTTGATGGAACTGTGTCGGATAGCAATGCTCTATCACTGACGATAAGAGCAAATGGTGGTGGCACACCAATTACTGAACCAGAGGAAACGCCAACACCTACTGAAAAACCTGATCCTGAATTGCCACAATCGACATGGCCGGTCGCGCAAGTAAGAGCCGTTAACTCTGTAGAACAAGAACTACTCAGCTCTATTAATCTACCAGGAGTAGTAATCGTGGGTGATGCAGTTACCATTTCCACAGAGGACAGTTTAGATGGTTATGCATTGGCACAAGTCATTGTGAATAATGCTAGCAGCTCCGGTATTACAACATTTGCTCGATTGAATGCGGATGGAACACTAACACCGGTTCCAAGTAAGATTACAAATTCTAATGGTCAGACGCATATCCAAGCACTTGTCTCTACGACAGGTATATACGTTCCTATTTCAGTCAGTAGAAGCTTTATTGATATTCCAGCTAATGCTTGGTATACACAATATATTGCTCAAGCGAGCAGCATGCTACTAATGAATGGTGTGAGTAGCAAAACTATGAAGCCTTTAGATAAGACAACAATGGGACATACACTAATGGTGGCTCTAAATGTACTAGGACTAACGCCAGAAAAAGCAGCAAATGACCAGAAATGGTATGATGCAGTGTTGAGAGCGGCAGCTAAGAACGACTTAATGGTAGCTAGTTATACTAATGCTGAAGCAACCATTTCGAGACAGAGAGTTGCTGAAATTTTGATGCAAGTACTTAACTTTGTAGAGATTGAAATAGAGCTATCTCAATCTGAAATAGCTGAGTTACTTAAAGGTTTCTCCGATATGCAGACCGCATCAGAAGAAGCCCGAAAAGCTATGGCGATTATGGTTAAGTACGGAATATTCAATGGTAAGACTAGTAATAAGCTTGCGCCTATGGATAAGCTAACGAGAGCTGAACTTGCTACGGTAGCCTTGCGTACACGTCAAGTCATCAATGAGCAAATAACCAAATAATATGAGTTTTCACCCGCTAGGTCACGCTTTTAAGCGAATTTGCCTTAGCGGGTCTTTTCTATTTAAAAACAAAAAAATGCGGTATTGACCCAAAAAAAACCGCATCTCTTCCCTAATGTTACTCTGCTATAATAATGATAACCTATCGAAAAGGAAGTTTGCTATGAAGTTAGGACTACTGCGCAGTTTTTCTGGAGTCCTGCGCCAATCTCGAATTAGAAGAAGACTTTTCAGCGCAATGATTCTAGTGTCGCTCCCGCCATTGATCATTCTCGGATACTTATCATTTAATGTTGCAAAGGATACGCTGGTTGACAATCACATAGAAAGAAATTCAGGCTATTTACAAACTGCTAGTGAAGTAACAGATCTCTTGATGAGCAATATTATTAATATGAATCGAATAATTCTATCTAACGAAGAACTGAGGGATGAGTTATATGCTAGTGGAGCTAATGAAGGTAATAAGCAAGAATTTCTTAATGCTCGTACTGCGAATAAACTTCAAAATATAGTTGTGGCCAATTTGTTTGATACACAAAACATTGAATCGATATGCTTATTTGATCGTAATTTCCGCTCGGTTTGTTATGGGAGATCTGAGCAAGCAGGTAGTTATGGAACTGACGAGAGTAGGATGCAAATAGCGAATACTGACTGGTATAGCGAGGCACTTCGTGCTAAGGGGAAAGAAGTATTCTTTGGCTATAATGTTTTGGAAACGTCATTAAATAGTAATTCATTTTCGAGCGTTAAGCTTTTGCGCGATCCCAATCGACTTAGCCAGAGTATGATCGGATTACTAGTTATTAACATCAATAAGTCAATTTTTGACCAAGCGGTTATTGGTAGCGGCCAAAATGGGTTTCTCGTCATGGATGCCTTTCACAACCCTGAACCGATTCCCGTGTATGATCTGTCTCCTGAATTGACGGCTAGCATTGGATTAGGAGAGTCGATAGATGAGACTGTTAGTAGGCTACAGGATGCTGAATATATTGTTAGCCAATTTACGAATGCAACAACTGGCTGGAGATTTATTCATTATGTTGAAATGAAAACGCTATTAAGTCAATCTGATCGAATCGGAGCCATGACCTTACTAATAGCTGCTATTATGGCAGGTATTGCTCTGCTAGTCTCTTATGTTGTATCTGGTACTGTTACAAGGCCCTTGCTACAGTTAAAGAAAATGATTGTAGATTGGGCAAAAGGGAATCCGATGAATGCGCTAACGATAAGCGAGCCGTTCGCGGCTGACGAAGTAGGAGTTATTGGTCAAACTTTTCAGAGAATGGTTGTTACTAACCAGCAACTGAGCGAAAGTTTGCTACAATCCCAGCTTAAGGAACGCGAGGCAGAGCTTCGATCGCTATTGTCACAGATTAAACCACATTTTCTATATAATACATTGGACTCTATCTACTTTATGGCTCTTTTAGAGGAGAAGAAGGATATTGCTCAAATGGCTCTTTCACTTTCGGAAAGTTTTAAGCTTAGTCTTAACAAAGGTAAGGAGCATATTCCTGTGTTTAAGGAGCTTAAACATATTCAACATTACATGATTATTCAAAGCATGCGATATGATAATAGATTTCAATATGTGGAAGATGTTGAAGATGAGATTAAGTCTTTTGAAATAATGAAATTGCTTCTTCAGCCGTTGGTAGAAAATGCGATGTATCATGGCTTGGAACCAAAGGAAGGCGAAGGAATGATTCATCTGACAGGACGAAGAGATGGAGAATATCTTATATTTACCGTTTCAGACAATGGTGTAGGCATGGATGACATTCAGAAAACTGAACAGGGCTACGGTATAAGCAACGTTCGTGAAAGATTGAGTTTGTTTTATGGTGGACAAAGCAAGTTAATCATCAGAAGTAAAGTCAATGAAGGCACGCACATTGAATTGCGGTTTCCTCATCAGGACAGGAAGGGTGAAGACTGAATATGCTTAAAGCAGTTTTATTCGATGATGAACATATTGTACTCAAAGGGCTAATGAAGCTCATCGTATGGTCGGAGTGTGGGGTTGAACTTGTCGCAACTGCGCAAAATGGCAAGACGGCGCTAGAGGCAGTTAGGCAGTTCAAACCAGATATTGTCCTGACAGATATTCGTATGCCTGGTATAGATGGTCTTGAGCTAATTCGCACAATACGCAAAGAATCTCCACATACAGTTTGTATTGTTTTCAGCGGCTATAACGAATATGACTACGTGAAAACGGCGATTAATCTGGGTGTAATTGATTATTTGGAAAAACCTATTACAATCGAGAAAATTCGTGAGGCAATTAAAAAGGCAGTAGACCATATTTATGAACGGTCGGAAATGACGGAATTGAAAAAACAAAGTAACCAAAGCAGAATTGAGAAAAACACATTGGACCTGCTTATTAAAGGTGAAGATGCCGTTGCCAAATGGGTAGACAATTTTGGGACAGATTCAAGGTCGGTCACAGCGGTTACTGTGTTGGCAAGCTCAGACGAGCAATTTCGTTTCAGTGATGATCCTGCGCACTATGCGGTTTATATTCGAAATGGTGAAGAGAACATTATCGTATTGTTTCATATTAATTCGCAGAACGAGACATGGAAAGAACGATTGAACAAGTTGAGTGATATTCTGGTTTGTTCGGGAAAGACGTATAACCATTTAGGAGAAGCCTCAAAAAGTTATAAGGAAGCACTTCATGCGTTTCGTTATGGCCGGTATTTGGAGGGGAATGGCTGGGTATCCTTTGATGATCTGGAAGATCCGAATACCGTTCAATTAAATAGGTCGGAAAAGGAAGAAGCGTTGCTTTTTGATCTGAGGCTTGGTAATAAGCAGGAGTTTATGAGAAAACTAGATAACTATCTGGATGATTTCAAAAAAAGAGTCATCGATCCAGATATTGCTGAGATCGAACTTCTAAAGCTTATTTTTCAGTGTATGGAAGCTGCTAAGGAGACGGGTGGAAATCCTTCAGAAATATTTCCACAAGGATATATGCCTCAAAAGGAACTTCGTCATAAAAAAACGAGAGAAGAGGCAGTTATTTGGATTAGTCAAGAGCTAGAGAAGATCATCGATTGGGTAGTCGGGATAAGACAAAAGTTTAAACATGTGGCTGTAGAAAAAGCTATTCGCTATATGGAGGATCATTACGGTCGTGATTTATCGCAGCAGGAAGTTGCAAGGCACGTTAATATGAACGTTACCTACTTTAGCCTATTGTTCAAGGAGCAAATGGAATTATCTTATATTAAGTATTTAACGAAAATTCGTATGGAGAGAGCCAAAGAGCTTCTGATGGAAGGTATGTCGATTCAAGAGATTAGTGAACAAGTGGGCTATTACCATGCTAGACATTTTACCGAGGTATTCAAAAAGCATATCGGTGTGACACCTGGACAATATCGAATGAAGGGGAATGGGTCATGAATGGTAGATTTATATGGAGGACTATGATCTCAACCATTGTCATATTAATACTCTCATCATGCGGTTATACAGCACAAGAGGAAAACTTAGTGCAGCCTTCCACTGATATTATCATGTATCTCAGCTCCAATAAGGAATATGAGGGCAGTGCAAAAATAATTAGTGAGCTTGCACGTGAATATCAAGCGGAGACACCAGGGATTGTATTTAAATTTGATAATGTAGCGGAAAGTAATTTGAATCAGCGTGTTCAATTACTAGCAGCAAGTAATGATCTACCCGTGCTGTTCAGCTATCAGTCAGGTAAGCCATTGTTAGATTTAATTCATAGCGATGCTGTACTAGACTTAGAGGATACATTTACTGAACTAGGCATTATCGACGAACTTAATCCTGCTGCAGTCGAGCTATTGAAATCGTATGCAAATGGTGAAGGATTGTATGCGCTTCCGCTCGAGTTTAATATTGAAGGATTTTGGTATAACAAAGAAATTTTTGCGCAATATGGCATTCAAGTACCACAAACATGGGACGAATTACTACGAGCTTCGGAGAGACTGTCTGCTAGTGGTGTTCAGCCCTTCGTAGTCGCGGGTAAGGATAAGTGGCCGATTACTAGATTAATTAACGCATATGCCATTCGTTTGTACGGCGCAGATGTGATGGAACGAGTGGATAAAGGTGATATGTCATTGACGAGCGAAGGCTTTGTAGAAGCAGTAGAGACTGTGCAAATGATGGGACTTAAAGGATATTTGGGACCAAGAGTGAATACCGTTGACATGGAAACTTCGGTAAATGCGTTTCTGCAAGGAAAGACTGCTATGTTTTATATGGGGAGCTGGCAACTCCGTGCATTCAATGACGAAGCTCAGAATCAAATCGGTGAAGATGCTATAGGCTTTTTCAGCATTCCACTTGTAGAAGGTGGCAGTGGCACATTAGATGAGTATCCCGTTAATGCTGGACTGACCACCTCATTTTCAAAGGCAGCCTATACAGCTGAAGTTGGCGAATGGATGAAATTTGTTTTTGAGCAATATGGAGATCGTGCCATGAGTGATCTAGGTATGATTACTGGCTTCCAGGTAGAGGATACTCCTTCTGATCTACCTCCATTGACGAAGCTTGTGCAAGAGAAGATTAACAATGCTAAGAAGGGTGCTTTATGGTTTGAAGCTAGATTCAGTACAAATGCACAACTACTAGCATGGGATAACGCGCAGTTATTAGTGACAAACGAGGACTATACACCCATTCAGTATTTGACAGAACTTCAGGAGGAACTTAAGCGCGGACAATGATAGTCCCCCTAAAAAATGCGGTATGAAGACAAAAAATGAAGCGCTTATCTATTCATCTTATACCCTTTAGAATTGAAATTGTAAGGATGTCAAAGACAATTTCACAGGGGGTAATAAAATGAAGTTTCTTAATCGCAAGACGTTAGTTTTGATGCTAGTTGCTATGATGCTAGTACTTGGAGCTTGTTCCTCTAATACTCCAAATTCTGGTTCAACAAATGCTACGAACAATCCAAGTAACACGACTGAGCCTCCTACTGATGCATCTGAGGCTCCAGTAACGTTAACGATGTTAGTATCGGGTGCAAAGGCTGCTGAAGGAGAGGATTTTGAACTTGAAACACTACCTAGACTAGTGAAGGAAAAGTTCCCGAATGTAACATTAGAAGTACAGAAATTACCGGATGAGCAATATTATACAACGGTTAAGACGAAGCTTGGGGCTGGTGAAGGTCCAGATATTTTCTTAGTTTTTCCGAAATTAGCTAATATGGGTGCAATTGAGGTTGCTAAAGCAGGTTATGCGGCCGATCTTTCTGATCTAAGCTTCTGGGATCGTGTAAGCCCAGCTGCGAAAAATGATATGAGCTATGATGGAAAGCCTTATGCAGTTGCAAAAGGAATGGATATTCTCGGAACATTCTACAATAAAGATTTGTTCGAGCAAGCAGGTATAACAGAATTGCCGAAAGATTGGAATAGTTTTCTAGAAGCTGCTGAAAAGTTAAAAGCAGCAGGTATAACACCAATTGTGATGGGCGATAAAGATCCATGGGTTATCCAGTTTGGTATGTATCAACTTGCTGCCAACAGTGTGTATCCAACAGATCCAGAATTTGATACCAAGCTACAAACAGGTGAAACTGAGCTTACAGATGAAAAATGGATTAAAACGATTAACCAATACAAAGAACTATATGACAAAGGTTATGTTGTTAAAAGCTCGCTAGGTATGGCAAGTGCACAAGCTGTTCAACAATTTGTTGATGGTAAAGCAGCAATGATCTTTACAGGTACATGGGATCTACCAGGAGTTACAGCATCAGGTGCTGCTCAGTTTGAGCGTGGTTTCTTCTCACTTCCAGGTAATGATGCTGGTCAACCAGTATATGCATCTGCTTCTACTGCGGCAGGTTTTGCATTGAATGCAAAATCAGCAAATCTTGACGTAGCTAAGCAAGTATTTGAATATTTATATGATGCTGAATCACCACTGTTCGAAGCATGGGTAGCATCAAATCCTTCAATTAGTGTGTTTAATGGCGTTGAGTTACAAAATGATATTTTCCAAGATGCTTTAAGTGAGATCCAATCAACAGGGAACGCATTCTACTTCTCTAACCAAATGTGGCCTGCAGGCGTGAGTGATGTTATGCAAGCGAAATTCGCTGAAATTATCGGAGGTCAAAAAACAACGGCTGAAGATGTAACAAAAGCGATGCAGGACAAATACAAAGAGTTGTATAAAGAATAACTAGTTCGCTCAACAAGGGAGCGGTATGAGCTGCTTCCTTGTTGATAATTGATTGGGAAGGGAAAGAATCATCATGAATAGTGCGATCATGAAAAAAACGATGTATTTTTTTGTGCTCCCTGCTCTCCTCTTTTATTGTATCTTCTGGATATTTCCAATCCTAAAGCTGTTTCAATATAGCATAACGGATTACAATGGATATGTTCAAAACTTCAATTATGTAGGATTCAGCAATTTTAAGACACTTTTTAAAGAAGAAGTCCTTATGATTTCTATTAAGAACACACTAATCTATACTGCGATTACAGTAATACTTGGAAACATTATTGCACTTCTCATAGCTATGTTATTAAATGCAAATATTCGTGCTAAAGGGTTTTATCGATCAGCGTTTTACATTCCTACTTTATTCAGTGCTATTGTTGTCGGATTTATATGGAGCTATGTCTATATGCCCGAAGAGGGGCTTATTGCTTCCTTCTTTACTAAGATCGGTCTAGCTGGTTGGGATACTAACTTCCTTGGCAGTTACTCCAAAGCGCTTTATTCAATTATTGCAGTAGATATATGGAAAAATATAGGTGTGAGTGTCATTATCTATCTAGCAGGTCTACAAACAGTACCACAAGAGATGCTGGAAGCAGGTAGAATTGACGGAGCGGGTAAGTGGAAATTATTCAGATTTATTACACTTCCGATGCTGGCAACCTCAGTTACCATTAATATAACGTTAAGTGTCATTAACGGTCTGAAAGCTTTCGATTTCCCGTTTATAATGACAAATGGTGGACCAGGAATTTCGACAAATACATTGATATTTGCTATGTACAAAATGGCCTTTACAGACCAGTTATTCGGTAAAGCGGCAGCGCTCGGCATAATTTCGTTTGCAATCATTATTGTTATTACGATTGTCTGTGTATTGACGCTTAATAAGAAGGAGGTATCGGCATGAAAACCGAATCTCGTCTAAAGCGGATTGGAACACATTTACTGCTTCTTATTCTCGTGTTTATAAATCTTGTACCACTTATCATCGTGTTATCTAGCTCGTTGCGTTCACCACGCAATATGACGAATCCACTTAATTGGTTCAATGAATTTACGTTGGATAGTTTTATTTCTGCTTATACTCGAATGAACTTTCCGATAGCGTTGTGGAATAGTATGGTGCTAACTATAGTATCCGTAGTGTTTGTTGTACTGTTTGCAGCAATGGCAGCTTACCCAATGGCAAGAATTAGAAGTAGGACAAGTAAGTTTTTGTATATGTTCTTCCTGGCAGGACTTGTTGTCCCTGGGCAAATGGTACTTATACCAATCATTCAGATGATCAAAGGACTAGGTATTCCACTTGGACAATATACACCGATTCTAATGTTTATTACATGCAGCCTACCTTTCTCTACTTTTCTGTATACTGGATTCATTCGGAGCGGTGTCCCTGAGGAAATTGAAGAAGCAGCATATATAGACGGAGCTGGATTATCCACTCGTTTTTGGAAAATCGTGTTTCCGTTACTGTTACCAGTTACTGTTTCCGTTATTATTACGCAAGGTGTATGGATTTGGAATGATTATTTCTTCAATATGGTATTCATTACGAAAACAATCGATTCTCCATTGCCTGTAGCTATGTTGGGATTTTTAGGGGATCAACAAAATCCAGCACAATGGAATGTATTGTTCGCTGCTTGTATTTTGTGCGCATTACCTTTGTTAGCTATGTTTTTCGCTCTACAAAAGTATTTTGTAGGTGGGCTAACGATGGGGTCGGTTAAAGGATGATATACTTTCAACAGCCAGTGGTCCGAATTAATGGGCTACTGGTTGTTTGCTTTAAAAATAATTGGAAATTAGAAAACGCGATAGATAACACGATACTCAAGTTTGTTAATATACAGGACGTCACTGTATTTGCGGACATCTCTTTAAAACTGATTACTAGAAATTGATAAATCAAAAATGATAAATCAAAAGTGATAGATCACAAATGAAGGATGATACATCAAAAATGAAAGTTAAGATCAATACTAACGGTTGACCGATCTTATGACGGAAATATAGGATGAAAACACCTCAATAATAATGAAAAATGATTAACAGAGGAAGTCATAAGGTGGAAGAGATGAGAGTACGCAAAAATGTAACCGCTTTAATTAACTGAGATAAGAAGGAGGTTAAGGATGGTTTAGGACAGAAATCCGATAGTAACTTATGTTACTTTCACCGGCAAATGAATATTCTCAATAAAGATTCACAGCAGTATTATGAATAATATGAGGAGGGTCAATATGAACAGGAAAATCTCGATTTTTATGCTTTTTGTTATGCTTCTATCTACAGTAAGTATGTCGCTTGGTCCTATTACATTAGCGGGAAGTAGCGGTGGAGTCGGTGGATTAACTCCGATTATTAGTGAAGACTTTGAGGATCTGCCACTAAACGACGCATGGGGTACTAAACTAGGAACTGCTGGTGGCGGTGGTTCACTTGCGGCGGCTGTCAAATCTATAGATGGCAATCAGGTGCTTGGAATTACTGGTGGCGGTGCCGGGGTAAGAAGTACACAAAAAGCATTTACTCCAATTATAAGCCAAATGGTAGTAATAGACTTTGATTGGAATGTTGGGAGTCCAAGCGTTAATGCCGCGGCACAATTAAGTATTGAAGATAGCGCGGGCAAGCGATACTTAACACTGGAATACAAAAGCGGGACGGAAATGAAATACATAACTGGTGGTGTAGCAAGTAACGAAACTACTACTGGTCAAGATGTAGGAACTGGATTCAATGTGAATAACGCTTCGTATAATATTGAAGCTACCATTAACTTTGATGCGAATACAATAGACTTAACAGTAACTGATCTGAATAATCCAAGTCAAACAACAACAATATCTAGCATACCTTTTTCATCAGACACGATTTATAACAATACAGTTGGAAAGATTCAATTCAATTTGATTAGACCTCCTTCAGCTTCAACTTCATGGACAACATGGATAGATAATTTCAACGTTTCTTATTTGGAAGCGCTACCAGTTGCTCCAGAGGGGCTAAAAACAACAAGAGTTACATCTAAGGATGTTGTTTTAGCTTGGAATGCGGTTGAGAATGCTGCTGGTTACAAAGTTTATCGCGCAGCGGCTGGCAGTGTAGATATGACAATGATTGGTGAGCCGTTCAATAATGAGTATGTAGACACGATGGTCGTTGAAGGAAACGGATATAGCTACTATGTAACGGCGGTAGGTCAGAACGGCTTAGAATCGGAGCCGAGCGAAACGGTTACTGTAGTTGAAATACCTGCATTATCTGCTCCCTCAGTGCCAACAAGTGTCCGGGTTACAGAGGTGAAAGCAAGCGCTATTGGGTTAAGCTGGGCTGTAACGGAAGGTGCAGATAGCTATGAAATTTGGCATTCCAGTAATGCGACTAGCGGGTTTGCTAAAATTGGAGAATCAATTACATCGTCTTATATAGACTCGGTAAGAGATACTTCCGTTCCCAATTACTATCAGATTATAGCTATTAATTCAAAAGGGTCATCATCTGCTTCAGTAACGGTAGAAAGCGGTGTTTATGTGCCGCCAGTTGTGTTACCAGAAGGAGATGTGAAGCGATTTGACTTTGGCTCAGGCGTTTTGGCAGATCAATATTTCCGAGTGGATGGGAGCACTGCTTATTCTGCAGAGCTTAAATATGGATTTGCTGATCTATCACTAGTGACGAGTACAGACCGAGGGTTGAATGATCCACTGAGATCTGACTTCGTTACGCCTTTGAACACTTCATTTATCGTCGATTTGCCCAATGGTGATTATACAGTTTCTTTAATTGCCGGTGATAGTGCGGGAGCGACTGAAATTGGAATCAAGACTGAAATGATGCAAAAGGTGCAGCTAACCACTAAGGAAGCGGGTCAATATTTAGAAATGAGCTTCCAAATTGCACTTGTAGATGGTCAGTTGAATTTAGAATTTTCGGGCTCGGCTCCTAAGATTAACGCGCTGACGATTACGAAGCAGCAGCCACGCGAAGCAGATGGACTGCCAACAGTCTACCTTGCTGGTGATTCAACGGTTCAGACTTATGACCCTTATTGGGAGCCTCAAGCAGGTTGGGGACAAATGATTCCAAAGTTTTTCAACAATAACATTATAGTTAAAAATAATTCCATCGGCGGACGCAGTTCGAAGTCGTTTATTGTAGAGGGACGACTGGATGATGTTTTGCGAGCTATTAAGCCAGGTGATTACTTTTTAATTCAATTCGGTCATAATGATGCAACGATTAGTGTTCCTGATCGCTATGCATCGCCGGCCGATTATAAGGAATATTTGAAAACGTATATTAACGGCACTAGGCAGCGTGGTGCTGAACCTATTCTTGTAACACCGATGGGGCGTAGAGATTTTAATACGACAACAGGTAAATTCAATGTTAGCTTCCCAGAATACGTTAATGTGATGAAGGAACTTGCCACTGAACTTGACGTTCAACTGGTCGATCTAAGTACGCTCAGTGTAGCCTATTATGACTCGATTGGACCAGAAGGCTCATTATCTGTATTCTTACATGTCGAACCAGGTATTTATGGAGCATTTCCAAATGGATCGGCTGATAATACGCATTTTCAGGAATATGGAGCGATTCAGCTTGCAAGATTACTTGCTGGTGGTATAAAGAACTTGGATTCTCCATTAGCTACTTTCGTGAAGGAAATAGAATTACCGAGTGATGTTCCAAGCGCGCCATCGAGTCTAGTCGCTGGTAGCATTAGTAATGCTGGTGCGGTACTAAGATGGAATGATGTTCAAGTAGCAGATATTTATAAAATTTATCGCAAACTTGTATCAGATTCAGACGAGGAATATGCGATGATTGGTACAGCAACGGTTCCTACTATTACGATTGGCGGAATGGCAGAGGGAGAGAGTTATCATGTTTATGTAACGGCTATAAATGGGCGAGGTGAATCAGCTCCTTCTAATGTCATTGCAGTGACGACTAAATCAGCTAAATACCGTTATGATTTCGGTCCTATAGGTGCGCCAGTTGCTGCTGGATATACAGAGGTAACTCGCGAGACGATTTATTCAAACCAGCGTGGCTATGGTCTCACGAGCAGTGAGGGCATGATCGATCGTGATCGCGGGGCAACGTTGGATGATTTACGACGTGATTTCGTTGCTTATTTTGCTGGTAGTTATGAATTTAAGGTAGATTTACCGAATGGTATATATTCTGTTAAGTCCTATACAGGGGATTATATAGGTTCAACAAGAACGATTGTAAATATAGAAGGTAAAGATTATGGGCAGGTTAACGCTTCAAAAGAGACCATTGTTGAGAAGCTATATAATGGAGTTGCTGTACGAGACGGGCAAATGAACTTTACATTCAGTGGTCAAACCGCACATCTTAACGGATTAGAAATTACTCCTGTTATGCTAGCTCCAACAGAGTTAAAGCTTGTTAATCTAGATGTTGAGGCTGATCCAGTGGTAGTAGAGCTAGCTTGGGCTGGGATGGATGATGCCTCGAAGTATCGAGTTTACAGACAATCTCTCATTCAAAACAAGGCAGAGCTAATTGGTGAGACAACTTCAGTTACTTATACGGATACAACAGCAGATATCGGCTTTGATTACAAGTATACGGTAACGGCAGTTGATCTAACTGGTATTGAATCAGTAGCATCAAATACGCTAACGATTTCGACAATTGATTCATCGGTAGAAATTGCCGCAATACCGACTAATTTAGATGTACAATCGGTCAATAAGAATGATGCTACAATTACTTGGGATAGCGTTAATGAAGCACGTATGTATAATATATATCGCTCCGAAACTGTGGATGGTGTTTATGAACTTATAGGCAAGTCGTATGTATCGACATATACCGATACAACGATTTTGACAACGATTCCTTATTATTACAAGGTAACATCAGTTAATGCAGGAGGGATATCTGAGCTATCTGCTAGTGTTGAGGTGCCGGCAGTTACGACACTTTATCGTCAGATGGAAACATTAACTCGAGCTCCAGTTGCAGTTAAGAAAGACGATGGTATTTATGTCGGTTGGAGATTATTAGGTCTTGATCCTGCCTCCATCGCATTTAATTTGTATCGTGACGGAGATATAGTCAATGAAGAGCCAATTACAGGAAGTACAAACTATTATGATGAGCTTGGTACTGATTCATCAGTATATAGCCTAAGCTACGTTATTGATGGGGTAGAAGTGTTTGAAGAGGGAACGTTCACCGCTTGGGAGCAATCCTACTTATCTATTCCATTGCAAAAACCTGCAGATGACTATACGAAGGATGGTCAGCCATATACGTATAGCGCAGGAGATGCGAGTGTTGGAGATTTGGATGGCGATGGTGAGTATGAAATCGTCATGCTATGGTCACCGTCAAATAGTAAAGATAATTCTCAAGCAGGTTATACGGGTATTGTATATATGGATGCGTATAAACTTGATGGTACAAAGCTATGGAGAATTAATTTAGGACCTAACATACGTGCAGGTGCACACTATACTCAATTTATGGTTTATGACCTAGATGGAGATGGTCGTGCAGAGGTTACTTTCAAAACTGCTGATGGTACGGTAGATGGCGTCGGAACTGTTATAGGTGATGCAAGTGCAGATCATCGAAACAGCACAGGCTATGTGCTACTCGGTAATGAATATTTAACTGTATTTGATGGCTTAACAGGTGCGGCGCTTGATACCGTAGAGTATGATCCACCACGTGGCGATGTAAGCGCATGGGGCGATGCATACGGTAATCGTGTAGATCGTTTTCTAGCTGCTGTTGCTTATTTAGATGGTGAGCGTCCAAGTGTTATTTTTAGTCGAGGCTACTACACAAGAACAGTGCTAGCTGCTTATAATTTCCGTGATGGAAAGCTATCAAAAGTATGGAGATTCGATTCAAATGATGAAGACTATGGAGCATATGCAGGTCAAGGAAATCATAACTTATCTGTTGGTGATGTAGACGGGGACGGTAAAGATGAGATTGCTTTTGGAGCGATGTCAATCGATGACGATGGAACTCCGCTTTACAATACAGGACTTGGACATGGAGATGCGATGCATTTAAGTGATTTAGATCCTAATCGCCCTGGCTTGGAAGTTTTCAGTGTGCATGAACATACAGACTCACCATATGGAATGGAGATGAGAGATGCCGCAACAGGTGAAATTCTGTGGGGTGTAAAAACAGGAATCGATACAGGTCGTGGAATGTCAGCAGATATTGATCCGAGGTATGCTGGTTCAGAATCATGGGCGGCAACGATTACCAATGAGCAGCATATTCCAATATCAGGTCTGATGAGTGCTACAGGTGAGCTTATCACAGCTAAAATTCCTAGCTCAACTAACTTTGGTATTTGGTGGGATGGCGATCTGCTAAGAGAATTATTGGATAGCAATCGTATCGATAAATGGGATTATATCAATGAAACAACAAACAATTTGCTAACTGCTAATGGTGCTTTATCCAACAATGGAACGAAGGCTACACCAGCTATTCAGGCTGATTTGCTTGGTGACTGGAGAGAGGAAGTCATCTGGCGTTCAGCAGATAGTACGGAGCTACGTCTGTATACAACTAGTGACGTAACGGAGCATCGTATATTCACTTTAATGCATGATCCAATCTATCGACTAGGCGTAGCTTGGCAAAATGTATCTTACAACCAGCCGCCGCATACAGGGTATTTCCTTGGAGATGGTATGGCTGAACCTGCTGCACCGCTAATCCAGTATGTTTCAAATAATCCGAGTATTGTGGATACAACAGCTCCGATTATTACAGGATTACCTGCCGCAGCTTGGACGGAGGCAGACACGATTACGATTCAAATTGAAGCGAATGATCCTGAGTCAGAAATCGTTACATTGGAATTATTATTTAATAATGAGCCTGTAGCAAACGGCTCTACAATTAAGCTTGCGGGCAAAGCAGGTCAGCATATATTTACGGCAAGAGCTGTAAATGCTGTAGGTCTAGAAACGGTAGAAACAGTTACGATTGTTGTTACTAAATCGGGAACAAAACCTACTCCAACACCTAGCCCAACAACAAGTCCAACACCACAACCTAATCAAGGGCAGATGAGCGTAGATAAGGTTGAAAAGAATGCTCAGGGTGAGATTATTATTAATATAGACTCAGGAAAGAATGAAGTGCTTTTCCCAGCAGACGCTACAGTAATGGATAAGGATTCATTAGTGAGATTAATTAATGATGATGTTATCTTAGAAATTCCAGGTGAAGTAATAGAACAACTTCGCTCATTAGTTAAAGAAGGATTACGCTCTGGTTCAAGGATTTCGTTTAAGTTTGAAGAGGTTACTGGCGTAGCGCTAGATGCTCTTCTAGCGGGAGCTCCCGATGCAATTATTACATCTTCCGGTAAAGTCTTTAAGTTAAGTCTAGCTCTTGTTGATAGTGAAGGTGTTGAGCACAAGCTTACTAGATTTGATTCAACACTGAAGTTGTCTATCAAAATTGGTGAGCAAGCAAATTCACAGTTAGTTGGTATGTATTATGTAGGTGAAAATGGAGCGTTAGAGTATGTTGGCGGAAAAATCATCAATGGCTATATCGTTGCTGACGTACATCACTTTAGTCACTATGCCGCATTGGAATATGACAAAATATATACTGATGTTGCAGCAACGTTCTGGGCATCTGATGTCATTAAACAACTGTCAGCAAATCATATTATTACAGGCATCAACGATACGCAGTATGCTCCATTAAGAGATGTATCTCGTGCAGAGTTTGCAGCGTTGATCGTCCGCTCATTGCAACTTAAGAGTTCAAAACAATCGACATTTAATGATGTAAGTGCTTCGAAGTGGTACGCAAATGATATTGCCGCGGCATTTGAAGCGGGTATCATTACAGGGTATGATGGAAATAGATTTGCTCCTGAAGCATCGATTACCCGTCAAGAAATGGCTGTAATGATGTTGAGAGCGTACGAGTATGTAACTGGTCAAAACGTTGAGATATCACAAAGTAACAACTTTACCGATCAAGACCGAATCAGCTTATGGGCAAAAGATGCTGTAAATGCCATTCATAGTATTGGCATCATTCAAGGACATAATGGTAATATTTTTAATCCTCAAGGAAACTTAAACCGTGCTGAAAGTGCAAAAGTTATATTTGAGTTACTCAAAGCGCTAGAGACTGAACTTTAATAAAGTACAAAAAAATGCTTGCCCCCAATCGGAGGCAAGCATTTTTTTGAGGGTTACTGCTTGAAATACCCATAAAAAAGTAGTGTGTTATCCATGATACAACATAGATAACACACTACTTCGAAAACTCTAATGATTGGTTAGTTTTTTCTTATAATGAAGGTTCAAAAAGTGGGCTTTCAGAACCGAGAAGATGGAGCGCTACTTGTGGAAGGAGACACGCAAGTGTACATTTTTGGTACACGCGGCTCGGACTTCTCAAGTTCGCTTCATATTCGACGCCGACTAAGCTACATTAGCATAATCATCGTTATCAAAGCCCACGTTTTGAACTACCTCTAAGAGCATTCTCTTCCATACACTTCAATTTGAGTCAACGCTGGATACAGCGATGGTTCATCGGATTTAATAAGTTCACTTAACTTTACCCATGTTACTTTCTTGGCATCGAATCGAACGGTTTGTTTATCAAGAGTCTTGAATAGCTGCACGATTTGCTCACTTCCGTCGGAACATGTGAGCTTCGCACTCGTCCAATAGTTGTCATGAGGAAAGTCCCCTCTAAGAACTATGCTTACTTTATCGATCTCTACCATTCTTCCAAAGTGAACAGTAAGCTCAGCATCTTCCCGTTGATCAATTCCCCATGATTCAAAAGGCCAACTACCATGTGAGTAGTTAGTGATATTTCCGTTGATTGCATTTCTAGCTGCAAATTGAGCTTCACCGCGAGTTTCTACGTTAGCAGATGCATGTGGGAATAATGTAGAGTTACAGTGCTGATCATAGCCGTTTCTAGCGAGATTTCGATATTCTAGAATCTCTTCACTTAGCGCTTGACGAGCTGTGAGCAGATGTTTGTCACCAGTAAACGATTTTGGAGAATAGGAAGATCGCTTTTCACCAAAAGGAATAACAAATCTAAACTCTGATCCAGAAAAATACACAAATTCTGTGCTCATCGAATCTTCTAGTTGGATAACCAAATACAAGTTTTCAGCTGAACTTTTTAGAACTATAGCATCTCCGGGCTCATAAGAATTCGTGTATAGCAAATTTACTTGTCCATGGTCTGAACTGCTAGCTTTAACAGAACCGTCATCACCTACAACGGAAAGAAATAAAGTACTGCTCATAGATTTACACCACCGTATCTAAAGTATTAGCGGTTCATCCAACCACCATCAACGCATAAAATATGACCATTTACATAATCAGAAGCATTGGAAGCTAAGAATACTACGGGACCTGCTAAGTCTTCAGGTGTACCCCAGCGGCCAGCAGGAATTCGACCTAGTATATCAGCGCTACGTTTCTCATCTTGACGTAAAGCAGTCGTATTATCTGTTGCCATATATCCTGGTGCAATACCGTTAACGTTAATCCCTTGCGAAGCCCATTCGTTAGCTAATGCTTTTGTAATACCAGCGACTGCATGCTTAGATGCTGTATATCCAGGAACATTAATCCCACCTTGGAAGGAGAGCATAGAAGCAATATTAATTATTTTGCCACTGCCATTTTCGATCATATGCTTACCAATTGCTTGGCATAAGTAGAACACACTATTCATATTTACGTCCAATACAGCATGCCAATCTTCGAGCGAATGATCAGCTGCAGGTGTACGACGTATAATACCAGCATTATTTACTAGAATGTCTACTTTACCACCAGCTAGCTTAATAGCTTCAATAGCGATATCGTTGATTTTAGCAAGATCTGACAAATCTGCAGTTAGCGATTGAACCGTGCCACCATATGAGCGTAACTGCTCAAGTACCTCTGGTTTTGGCGCGCGTTGTGTCATTAGAATGATGTTTGCTCCAGCATTTGCTAAACTATTAGCCATCCCCAGACCAAGTCCACCGCCACCACCAGTTACAATAGCAGTGCGACCTGATAATTGAAATAATTGATTCATTATTTATTCCTCCAATGTCGTCTCATTAATTGGTCAGATGGGGAGAGTCTGCAAATACTAGCTTTGCTTTATGCTCCTCATAGGTATGAACATCATCAGCTGATAGATTTCGGTCAGTAATAATAGAACTAAACTCATCCAACTGGGCAAAGGTTAACAATGCCGTCTTTCCAAACTTACTGGAGTCTACCAAGCAGTATGCTTTCTTCGCAGTTTCTAGCAATGCCCGTTTCATGTCATACAACTCACTCGTGTAGATTGAGAGACCTTGTTCCGGATGAATTGCTGTTGTTGTTATAAAAGCTTTCTGAATATTTAGCTTGCGAATGAAAGCTATCGCTTCTGTTCCAACGAGCAAGTTACGGTTACGATAACCACCAGGAACAACAAGACGTATTTTGGTTTTGCGAATGAGCTCACTCATAATAAACAGATCATTTGTAATGACGGTAAGCGGTTTGTCTTCCAACAACTTAGCAATTTCAAGTGTGGTGCTTCCACCATCGAGGGCGATAATATCATCCTCTTCTATTAATTCAAGCGCTTTATGTGCAATAATACTTTTTTCATTAATATGTTTTTGATTCGGAATATGCAGGGACAGCAGCCCAAGATCTGCAGCGTGTTTCAAGACAGCACCGCCGTGAACTCTCGTCAGAAGACCTCTTTGTTCTAAATCTTCTAAGTCAGTACGAATCGTTTTCCCTGTAACATTTAACTGTTCACTGAGGTCTTGTACCTTTACTTCCCCTTGCTGAATGAGTAACTCCATTATTTGCTGATGACGTTTCATACTAGACAAATCAATCATTCCTTCATATACGTAATTGCCCTTATCGGCGAGAATTAATCCGATAATAGGCTCTTACTACATTATATCCTGCATGGCAACATGGTCCATATCATCGAAGATCTGGTTCTCTCCAGCCATTCCCCAAATAAAAGTATAGCTGCTTGTGCCGACACCGCTATGGATTGACCAGCTTGGTGAGATAAGTGCTTGTTCATTGCGGACGACAAGGTGTCTAGTTTCTTGTGGCTCACCCATTAAGTGAAACACAACGCCATCTTCAGGCATATCAAAATAGAAATATACTTCAGAACGACGATTATGAGTATGGCACGGCATCGTATTCCACATATTATTTGGTTTCAACATAGTTAAGCCCATCACTAATTGGCAGCTTTGAACCCCTTGTGGATGAATGTATTTATTAATAACACGCTCGTTCGATGTTGCAGGGCTTCCCAAATGAGCAGGTGTAGATTCGCTAATTGGAATATGAACCGTTGGGTAATTTTTATGAGCAGGGCTGGAATTGATATAGAATTTAGCCGGATTAGAAGCGTCAATACTTTCAAATACAACATCTTCAGCACCAAGACCAATATAAAGTCCATCTTTTGGTTCCATAATATAAGTAGTACCATCAACCGTAACTTTACCTTGTGCTCCGATATTAATGATGCCAATCTCTCGGCGTTCTAAGAAAAAGTCTGAACCCATGTCTTTGCGATCTGCTTCTAGCTTAATAGCTGCTGTAGTCGGATATGCGCCACCAGTAATAAAACGGTCAACATGACTGTAATAAAGCATTAGTTCATTTTCAGTAAATAACGATTCCATTAAGAAATCTTGACGTAAACGAGTTGTGTCATATCCTTTAACTTCTTGCGGGTGTGATGCGTAACGAATTTCCATAATATATCGCTCCTCATGATTAGATAATATTTCCTTAATGTGAATGATACAGTAATGTTCATTTGTGTTCAATACATTTCCGTTAATGTTCACAAATTATTTAGTGTATGCTTAAACTGAACTAATAAAAAACCAAAATGAACAAAATCAACGTCACATTTTCTATGATTCCTGCTTATAAGAGAATTATGATGTTTACTATAGTTTCAAAATTATGCTAGCAATTTTTGAATAGATATATCGGCTATAGTATAATCAAGTAGAAGGGAGTGAGCGGCGCGTGGGAGAGAATATTCATGAAGGGAATACTCAAACGCATGAATCATGTGGTTCAGAAGAGCGGAAAAGTCACCATTCTGATAAAACAAAAAAAAGTATCATTAATCGACTCAATCGAATAGAGGGGCAAGTACGAGGATTAAAAGGTTTGATTGAGAAGGACACTTATTGTGATGATGTACTTAATCAAATATCTTCAGTGCAATCTGCATTAAATGGTGTTGGGAAGTTACTTTTGGAACATCATATGAAGAGTTGTGTGATCGATCGAATCCAAGATGGTGAACATCAAGTCATTGATGAATTGTTAATTACTATCAATAAACTGATGAAATAAATAATGAAATGAGGATTCGAAAGAATCCTTTTTTGTTGTGAAAAACTAGTATATTTTCTTGACAGTGTGAAGATATGAGTGTAAGTTCAATATCGAGTATACATACGGTTTAATAGGTTCCTTGATCTAGATCAAGGATTAAAAGGGAAGTTCGGTACCATTCCGACACGGACCCGCCACTGTGATAAGGGAGTTCTTGATATGCATGCCACTGATCCGCACATAGGATTGGGAAGGCCATCAAGAATGATGATCTTTAAGTCAGGAGACCTGCCTATTAATATTTAAGTTTAAACAAAACCTACGGGAAATTAGGGGGTGTTGAGATCGAAATGATCATGAGATTTTACTCATGTAGTGGAGCATTTCTTCCCTTTTTTGGTGGGAGATATGCTTTTTTTTGTCAAAATTGCTCTTAAAGGAGAATCATCATGTTTCGAGGGTTTAAGAAGATTCTGAATATTCTGTTGGTCGTGATCATGATCTGTGGGTTAACCACCAATAACAGCTATGCGCAAGATACTACTGACCATACGGTTGGCATAGAACAGGAGCAAGCACAATCACAGGTCTCCGAAGGTGTTCATAGTTCAGTTATGGCATCGGATAAAGAAGAGGTTTCACAGGTTATTTCGAATACAGCCAATTATCTAACCAAGACGATTACTGAACCTCAAGTAGGTTCTATTGGCGGAGAATGGGCCATAATTGGACTTTCTCGCTCTAGCTATCCTATACTTCAATCCTATTATGAACTTTATTATAAACGAGTGGAAAAGTATGTGAGCGAGCATAATGGAATATTGCATGACAAGAAATACTCGGAGTATTCGAGGCTGGTTCTGTCCCTAACTGCTATTGGAAAGGATCCATCTAATGTAGCGGGCTATAATTTACTTGAGCCATTGGGGGATTTTGAAAAAACGGTGTGGCAGGGACTTAACGGCCCGATCTTTGCTCTAATAGCGCTTGATTCTGGGAAGTATGATATACCTATGAATACAGCGGCCAAGACACAAGCAACCCGTGAATTGTATATTGAAGAGATTCTTGCTAGACAATTGGAAGATGGAGGCTTTGCTTTGTCAGGAAACGTAGCAGATCCTGACCTTACAGGTATGGCTTTGCAGGCTCTTTCAAAGTACCAAGATCGCAAACATGTGAAAGCTGCCACGGATAAAGCAATCGAGGTACTTTCTACTATGCAAAATGAATCTGGCGGATATTCCAGTTGGGGCATCGGCAATTCGGAAAGCACTGCTCAAGTCATTATGGCATTATGTGAGCTTGGAATCGATCTTGAAGACAGTAGATTTGTGAAGAATGGGCATACCCTGATAAACAATCTATTAAGCTATTATCGAAAGGATAAGGGGTTCCTGCATACCTCAGATGGTGTCGGTGAAAGCTTGATGTCCACGGAACAGGCGTTTTACACCTTGGTCAATATTCAAAGAATACAATCTGGGAAATCAAGTCTGTACAATATGAATGATACCGGTGCGAATAAGGATAAAGACGGATATACTCCATCTCCTGTCGTAGGGTTAGCTAATAAACATAAGGATGTCAAGGGTAGTGATATCGTGAACTCTGGCAAGACCTTTTCTGATATTCAAGGTCATTTCAACCAACAATCTATTGAAGCAATGGCTGAACGAAATATCATCAATGGTAAGACAGATCAATTATTCGCACCTGATCAAACGATGACAAGGGCTGAGTTTGCAACAATTGTCACTAAGAGTCTGGGACTACCTCTAACTGAGAAGCAAGTGTTCAGCGATGTGCCTCAAGACAGTTGGTACTCTTTATATATAGGAACGGCTTATCAATATGGAATTATTAAGGGGATATCAGCTGATACGTTTGCTCCGAATCATACAATTACTAGGCAGGAAGCGGCTGTTATGATTGCCAACGCTGCTAAGCTATCTGGGATGGATACAGAATTAACGGACATGGAAATACGTGATATGCTTTCCCAGTTCAGTGACTATACTAGTACCGCAACATGGGCAAGGGAAGGATTAGCGTTTTGCTATAGTGAACATTTGATGTCTCAAGACATGCTTACTATCGAACCCAAGATCCTTGTAAAGCGCAGTGAAGTTTCGGAAATGCTATATCGTATGTTAATGGCATCTAAGCTTATATAGAGAGGGTGTCATATTGAAAATGACAAAGAATAGGTTAGTTACGGCAATTGTAATTGTACTCATACTGGTTTGTAGCTATTTTTTTATGGGGCCTCAGCCCAATAACATGATCGGAGTATCTCCACAGATATCGGAGGTAGCTCAATCAACAGCGTCAGAACCTTCTGAACATACGATCGAACCGAAATCGAAGTCATCAGAAGATCTGACTGAAGTTGGAAAGGCCAAGGATTCCACGGCATCAACAGAAAGTGGGGAATCAGGAGAACCCGAGACGCTGTCAACAGAAAGTGCGTTAACCGAAACTGAAGTTCCGCTTCAAGAAGAGTCTCAGGTAACTGATGCACCCTCAGCTGTGAAGCCTTCTGGCGCCCCTAATGCTTCGGATGGATCGATCAAGAAACCGATCGACAAGAGCACCTCGACGCCCAAAGTGACGGTTGGAAGCAACCCTGACACTGAGCAGGTAATTGACCTGAAAACAGGCAAAGATCAATATCAGACCGCGCCTGTCCCGGAGGGAAAGGCAATGCCTGTTGAACCACAGGATGTGACGATCTCTGATAAGGCACTAACGGCTACTCTTTCAATAAGCGCTGAAGCAATTCTGAATAACATCGATCTATTAGATAAGGAGAAGGTCGAGCTGGTGCCGGAGGACGGTGTTATATTCTCACCAAGAGAAGTAACCTTTTATGAAGGTGAATCTGTATTTAACCTACTCTTGCGAGAGATGAAACAGAACAAGATTCACATGGAATTTGTTAACACACCGATCTACAATTCCGCGTATATTGAAGGGATTAATAATCTGTATGAATTTGATTGTGGTGAACTTTCTGGCTGGATGTACAAAGTAAACGGATGGTTTCCCAATTATGGCAGCAGCCGCTATCAGCTTCAGGAAGGTGATGTCATCGAATGGGTATATACGTGTGACTTGGGTCGAGACGTTGGTGATACGTATTTATTACAAAATGGCAAAACAGGATCAGGAGAATCTACACCATGAGTGATCGATTTGAAAGCTATCACCCGGTCATTAATTTTATCTATTTTGCCTCCGTACTTATATTCAGTATGGTATTTATGCATCCAGTCATGCTTGGGATCAGCCTGCTGTGCGCAATTGTTTATTCCTTTATGCTAAAAGGAAGAAAAGCGCTGATGTTCAATCTACTCTATATGATGCCGTTGCTATTAATTATGGCAGTGATGAATCCAGCCTTTAATCATGAGGGAGTTACGATTTTATTCTATTTGAAAAGCGGGAATCCCATTACCCTAGAGTCTATTCTCTATGGAGTAGCTGCAGCATGCATGTTTGTGACGGTTATCATTTGGTTCAGCTGTTATAACGCTGTAATGACCTCTGACAAATTTATTTACTTATTTGGAAAAGTGATCCCCGCTTTGTCTCTGATTCTATCTATGGTGCTACGCTTCGTCCCACGCTATCGCACACAGATTCAAGCTATATCGAATGCCCAAAAGTGCATTGGCCGAGATATCACACAAGGAAACTGGTTCCAACGGGCAAAAAATGGAGTTACAATTCTGTCGATTATGACCACCTGGGCTTTGGAAAATGCGATTGAAACCGCAGATTCGATGAAGTCAAGAGGATATGGGCTCCCAAGACGCACGAGCTTTGCTCTCTATCGATTTGATCGTCGTGACAGAAGCGTATTACTGATTATGTGTGGATTGATCACAGTATTGTTGATTGGTACCTTAAAGGGAGAAACAGCAATTCGATATTTTCCATCTATTAAAATACCAGATATGGCACCATTCAGCGTGGTGGTTTACGTCTCGTATGCCGTACTCTGTCTGGTACCTGTCATTCTAAGCTTGGTGGAGGTTGTAAAATGGAAATCTATCGAATCCAGAACGTAAGTTTTACCTTTCCTGAACAGGCAAGATGTGCTCTTGCAGATGTCGATCTAACCATTCGAAGCGGAGAATTTGTGACGATATGTGGCAAGTCTGGGAGTGGCAAGAGCACGCTACTTAGGCATTTGAAGCCAATTCTTACGCCGTATGGGGAGCGGAAGGGGAATATATTCTATCATGGTCGTGCAATAGAAGAGGTGGATCAGCGTACACAAGCTTCGGATATCGGATATGTGCTGCAAAGTCCAGATAATCAGATTGTGACGGACAAGGTGTGGCATGAGCTGGCATTTGGAATGGAGAGTTTGGGAATTGATCAAGCAAACATTAGACTTCGTGTAGCGGAGATGGCGAGTTTTTTTGGTATCCACAACTGGTTCCATAAATCGGTATCAGAACTGTCCGGCGGACAAAAGCAGCTCTTGAATTTGGCATCTATTATGGCGATGCATCCCTCCGTATTGATTCTAGATGAACCAACCTCACAGCTTGATCCAATCGCTGCTGCGGATTTTCTCGATACAATCAAGAAAATCAATCGTGATCTCGGCACGACAATTATTATAACGGAGCATCGATTGGAGGAGGTACTGCCTCTATCTGACCGGCTTATTGTGATGGATCAGGGACGGATTGTGGCTGACGATTCCCCTCGACAGGTTGGGCAATGGTTGGGTGACAGCCAGCATATCATGTTTTCAGCTATGCCATCGCCAATGCAGATTTATGCTGGAGTAAGTAGTAATCTTCCTCCATTGAGTTTTCCTAATCCAATAACGGTGCGAGAGGGGCGCCAGTGGCTTCATACATACTTGCAAGACAAGAACCCACTTTCATTGGTAAGTGAACAGGAAGCAGTTGTTAATCAGAAGCGGGTTGTTATCCAGTTCAAGGATGTATGGTTTAGATATGAGAAGAATGGCTCAGATATATTGAAGGATCTTTCTTTTGAAGTAGAAGAAGGACAATTCTATTGTATCGTAGGTGGAAATGGGACTGGAAAGACCACGACTTTGTTACTTATCGCTGGAATCCAGCAGGCTTATCGAGGCAAAGTGATACTTGGAGGACAACATGTAGCGAAACGGAGCTCTAAGTCGTTTGTCGAAGGTTCAATTGGAGTGCTGTCGCAAAATCCTCAAACTTTATTTGTGAAAAAAACAGTGGAACAGGATTTGCATGAAATGCTGTCTTATATGAATATGTCTCCAGAGGAGAAGGATGCTAAAGTGCAAGCGATGGTCGAATTCGCTGAGCTTGAGCCTTTGCTGAGCATGCATCCCTATGATCTCAGTGGGGGAGAGCAGCAGCGAGCTGCCCTTGCGAAGGTACTGCTGCTGGAGCCAAAGATATTGTTGCTGGATGAGCCGACGAAAGGACTCGACGGCTTCTTTAAGGAGAAGTTGGCGCAGTTGTTAAAGAAGCTGCAAATGAACGGAGTCACGATCGTTATGGTTTCGCATGATATTGAATTTTGCGCAAAGTACGGAGAGAAATGCGCGTTGTTTTTTGATGGAACGATCATTACTAAGAGTGCCACCCGGAGTTTCTTTGCGGGTAACAGCTTCTATACAACTGCAGCAAATCGAATGGTAAGGGACATATGGCCTGAGAGTATAACGACCGAGGATGTGATAAAGCGATGTCAACTCAGCCAATAGTTAAGTTGGATAAACGGCGATGGAATCGCAGAAGTCTGCTTGCTGCATTCTTAATTCTAATCGTAATACCCGCGACAATTTTATTTGGTGTATTCGTACTTAATGACCGCAAATACTATTTTATTAGCATGCTCATCATACTGTACACGATGATTCCGTTTGCGCTGGTATTTGAACGGCGTAAGCCGCAAGCGAGGGAGCTCATTGTCATTGCTGTATTAGCTGCGATTGCTGTAGTCGGTCGCTCTGCGTTTTTCATGGTACCACAATTTAAACCTGTTGTTGCCATAGTCATCATTGCAGGGGTGAGCCTTGGTGCAGAAGCGGGATTTCTGGTGGGGGCGGTAACTGGATTTGTGTCGAACTTTTTCTTCGGGCAAGGACCTTGGACGCCTTGGCAAATGTTCTGTTTCGGAATTATTGGATTTGTAGCAGGTATCTTATATGAAAAAGGACTGCTACGTCAAAAGAAGTTGTCCCTATGTCTGTTTGGTGGACTGGCAACCTTTATTATATATGGAGGCATTATCAATCTTGGATCGCTCATGATGTTCCAATCAGCCCTCTCATGGCAAGCCTTACTTGCTACTTATGTTTCTGGCTTTTGGTTCGATCTCATTCACTCAATTGCAACGGTAGTGTTTCTCTACCTGCTCTCACGACCGATGCTGGAGAAGTTAGATCGAATTAAGCTGAAGTATGGTCTGCTTAAGTAATAGCAGCAACTGTTGATAGACTGAGGAAGAACGACAGCGCCTGGTTTTTTGAAGATAATGAAGGATTCGAAAGAATCCTTTTTTTGTTGTAGAAAAACTAGTGAAAGAATGCAGGCATATTATATTGACCTATATACTATAGGGGGGTACTCTATATGTGTGTAAACGAATAAATAGAATCACATTATATGTAAAAACTTATATTGGGCAGAAAGATTAATAAGTAAGGGTTTAATAATCAATTTATAGGGTATACAACTATATGAAAAGATACTGTAAGGGGGTATTTAATGCGGAGAGTAAATGATATTAACTGCTGCGATAATTACTTACTGATTGACGACTAAAGATTTTGTACATAAAAAATAGAGGGGTGTAATTAATATGAAAAAACAAATCGTTATATTAAGTGTAGTAATGATGATGGCTCTTTCCTTAAGTGCTTGTGGGAACAATACAACTGTTAATTCTTCAAACCATAGCAATATGGAAATGGGGGGGATGAACCATTCTGGAACGGGAATAGTGCCAACAGGATTGAAAGAAGCAGAGAATTCAAATTATATAGTTGGCGAGCAAGTCACGATACTGTCAGATCATATGCAGGGTATGAACGGAGCAAAAGGAACCATTGTAGGAGCATATGATACAACCGTGTATGAAGTATCTTATACCCCAACTACAGGTGGTAGTGTAGTGGAAAATCATAAATGGGTGATCCATGAGGAAATGAAAGATTACAAATCAGAACCTTATAAGACAGGTGATCAAGTCGCTTTAGATGCCGATCATATGGAAGGAATGAACGGAGCGACAGCTACTATTGATACTGCTACGCAAACAACGGTTTATATGGTGGATTACACACCAACAACTGGTGGAGAGATCGTTAAAAATCATCAGTGGGTAACGGAAAGTGAAATTACAAAGTAATGTGAAATATTTGAAGCTGCCAATAATGGGGGGTTATTCCCTTTGATCGGCAGCTTTATGTCATTATAATGGATTCTTGTTAATGCTCTAGATAGGTAATTCTGTATATAAAATAATTGTTTAAGGGAAAATAATTCAAATATACACTTGACTAAATATAGGGTGTGGGGGTATATTTAGTGCGAGGAAGATAATGATAATAAAAGGGGATATGAATTATGAAAAATATAGTGTTAGATGTAAATGGAATGTCTTGTGGCCACTGTGTTAATTCAATAGAAAGTGCATTACAAGAGTTAGGGGTTAAAGGAAAAGTAGATCTAGCTAGTGGGAAAGTTACGGTAGAATTTAATGAAAATATATACACTCTTGATAAGATTAAAGAAGTCATTGAAGAACAAGGATATGACGTCTAAGAAAGAGGTTGCTTAGGATGGATACCAATAATACAGAGACACAAACTTCATTGCAACTCACGGGCATGACCTGTGCAGCTTGCGCTAATCGTATCGAAAAGGGGTTAAACAAGCTCGAAGGTGTATCAGAAGCGAACGTGAACTTTGCATTGGAACGTGCATCGGTATCTTTTGATCCAGCTATAACAAGTATTGCAAAAATGGAAGAAAGTATTCATAAGCTTGGGTATGGAGTAACGAAAGAAGAAGTAGAGTTAGAATTGGTCGGAATGACCTGTGCAGCATGTGCATTGAAAATCGAAAAGACATTAAATAAGTTACCTGGTGTTAGTCAAGCAACAGTAAACTTTGCGATAGAAAGTGCCCACGTTGAATACAATCCGTTAGAAATATCGGTTGGAGATATGCAAAAGCGCGTAGAGAAACTCGGCTATAAAGCAGTTCCAAAGCAAGAGCAAGGAGATCCAGCTGAGCGTCGTCAGCAAGAAATCAAAAGGCAAAAGAGAACACTAATTGTCTCTGCGATGTTGTCACTTCCATTGCTATGGGCGATGGTAAGTCACTTTTCATTCACTTCTTGGATCTGGCTTCCAGATCTTTTCATGAATCCTTGGTTCCAATTAGCACTATCGACACCTGTTCAATTTTATATCGGGAGACAATTCTATATCGGAGCATATAAAGCACTTCGTAATGGTAGTGCCAACATGGACGTTCTAGTAGCGCTTGGAACTTCTGCTGCCTATTTCTACAGTTTATACTTAACATTAGTTTGGGCCACCGCAGGAGGTAGTGTTCACCACGGACCGGAAATGTATTATGAAACAAGTGCGGTACTTATTACGCTAGTTCTTATGGGGAAATTGTTCGAATCATTAGCTAAAGGTCGTACATCTGAAGCAATTAAGTCTTTGATGGGACTTCAAGCAAAGACCGCGCTCGTTGTCCGTGATGGTCAAGAAATGAACATCCCAGTTGATGAAGTTATTACTGGTGATGTAGTCCTTGTTCGTCCAGGCGATAAAGTGCCAGTCGATGGTGAAGTATTAGAAGGTGTATCTTCCATAGACGAATCAATGTTGACTGGGGAGAGCTTACCTGTAGAAAAGAAAACTGGTGACGCAGTCATCGGTGCAACGATAAATAAAAACGGTATGTTACGTATTAGAGCAACGAAAGTTGGTAAGGAGACCGCTCTTGCGCAAATTATAAAAGTTGTAGAAGAAGCGCAAGGTTCGAAAGCTCCTATCCAGAGGGTTGCCGATGTTATCTCAGGGGTTTTTGTTCCAATAGTAGTGGGAATTGCAGTTGTAGCCTTTTTAGTATGGTACTTCTTGGTGACACCTGGTGACTTTGCAGGAGCTTTAGAAAAGGCAATTGCGATATTAGTTATTGCTTGTCCATGTGCGCTCGGCCTAGCGACACCTACTTCTATTATGGCTGGATCTGGACGTGCTGCAGAACTTGGTATTTTGTTCAAAGGCGGAGAACATTTAGAACAAACACATAAAATCGATGCGATCATACTTGATAAGACAGGTACAGTAACGAAAGGAAAACCTGAACTTACTGATGTGTTAGTAGAAGGAGATGAATTACAATTTCTTAGACTCGTGGGAGCAGCTGAGAAAAACTCAGAACATCCACTTGCAGAAGCTATTGTTGCTGGAATTAAAGCAAGAAACATTGAACTGCCAAGCACAGAAACTTTTGAAGCTATTCCTGGTTATGGAATTAAAGCTATCGTTGAAGGTAAAGAGTTATTAATAGGAACACGTCGCTTAATGGATAAGTTCGGAGTTGATGCAACACAGTTTTATGACAAGATGTCGACACTCGAGGAATCTGGTAAAACAGCAATGCTCGTTGCCATCAATAATGAGTTCGCAGGTATGGTCGCTGTTGCTGATACGATCAAAGATACTTCAGTGGCTGCGATAAGTAGGCTGAAAGAAATGGGTATCGAAGTCATTATGATCACTGGAGATAATGAACGAACAGCAAAGGCGATTGCTGCTCAAGTTGGTATTGATCATGTACTTGCTGAAGTTTTACCCGAAGGTAAAGCAGCAGAAGTGAAGAAACTTCAAGCACAAGGAAAGAAAGTAGCTATGGTCGGGGATGGCATTAACGATGCTCCGGCATTAGCAACAGCGGATATTGGAATGGCGATTGGAACAGGAACTGACGTAGCTATGGAGGCTGCTGATGTGACGTTGATGCGTGGCGATCTTTCAAGTATCCCAGATGCAATCTATATGAGTCGCAAAACGATGACTAATATTAAACAAAATCTATTCTGGGCACTAGGATATAACACGCTTGGTATTCCGATTGCGGCAATTGGTCTACTAGCGCCATGGGTAGCAGGATTAGCTATGGCATTGAGCTCGGTTTCTGTTGTGTTGAATGCTCTTCGTCTGCAACGTGTGAAGGTACGCCACTAATATAAGAGGGCTGTTATTTTATATAGTTAGTGGTAACTTTCGTTTCACATAGAAGGAGATGGTTTGATGGATGACAAAATAAAGATTGCGGTTACCCCTCCGATTCAATTAGGAGGGAGTATATTTACACCAGAACAACTCATAACGATCGGTAATGTCGCTAGTATGGACAGTACAATTGAGATGACGAACTTCCAACAACTTTATATGGAAGTTCCTCTCGAGCGTCGAGAAGAAATCAAGGAACAACTAGAGCGTTCGGGATTGGAAGTATACCCTTCGGGCTTCGTATCTAAAAGTTTAATTGTTTGTAATTTCTGTAGAGGAGCGGAAGACAGTGGACTGGCAACAGCTCAATTATTGAATCAGGCTATTGCAGGTATCGACACTCCGACTCCGCTTAAGATTGGATATGCTGGTTGTGCTTTAGGGACAAGTGAACCTTTGTTGAAAGATATTTCCGTAATAAAAATGCGAGATTCTTATAATATATATGTTGGCGGAGAACCGAAAGGGCTAAAAACATCAATCGCTCAACAACTTGTCGCTGGATTAAAGGAAGATCAATTAGTACCTATTATTACTGCAATCATTCATTTTTATAAAGCTAACGCTAAAAGTAAAGAGAAGTTTAGTAAATTTGTGAATCGAATGACAATTGAACAACTCCAGCAATTAGCTGGCTAATACCGCTAATAACATGACGAGCTGTAGAATCGCTAAAATGTCCTTACCAAGGATACATTTTAGCGATTCCGCGGCTCTTTTTTCTATGAATAATATATTGATTGTATACCTTGTTAATTATTGACATATTAAGTGTTATTTGCTAAGTTTGACGTTGTTAATAATATTAAGATTAATGATTTATTTCGAAAAATAGTATTTACAATAATGAAGGTGGTTTAACATGAAGAAAACAATAGCTTTTCTAATAATTGTCTTGTTATTATCTGGCTGTGCTGCTCAGCAAGAAAAAGAGAAAGTTACACTGAAAGTGTTATATTCTTCAACCGATAGTTTTATGACACAATACGGAAAAACTTATCTTGCACTAAATGAAAACATTGATTTTGAAATCATACCTTTAGAATCTTATCTTAAGAATGGTTTAAGTGAAGAACAGTATTTAGAAATTGTAGAAACTGAAAAACCTGATATATTATCTGATTTCGATTATGAACTCTTTGTTGATGAAGGAAAATTATTGAACCTTGATACCTATATCGAGAAATCGAAGGATTTCCGTATGGATCAAATAAATACTAATTTACTAGAATACTTACGACAGAATGGTAACGGCAGTATCTATGCATTGTCTCCAACATTTACAGGTAAAGCGATATACTACAATAAAACCATCCTTGATAAATTGACAATAGAGCATCCTACTGATGGCATGAATTGGAGTGGGATTTTAGAATTAACTAGTAGAATATCCGCAGCAGGTGACAATATAGATAATGAGATAATTAGTTTTTATTACGATAGAACTTTATTTGAGTTAGTTACTAATATAGCAGATACGATGAGAGTACAATATGCTAACGAATCAGGTGATGTAACTTTCAACACAGAGGGTTGGAATACTATTATGAATTTGGTAATTGAAAATGCAAGAAATGGAGCGGTATATACAAGAGACAATTACCCAGAGTTAAGTCCATTCGACAACTCAAAATTTACAAATGGCATGGTAGCTTTAACATTGGACTATTCATATTTAATTAATGATTTGCATAATGTTGATTTCGAATGGGGAGTTGTTACAGTACCAACTGATTCTTCACTAGAGAGTTCTGATGCTATACAACCTAATGCTCTATTTGGTGTTAATCGAGATTCAAGCTATATCGAAGAGAGCGTTGATTTTATTAAATATATTAATGGAGAAAAATTCGCAGAGTTAGAACAAAAGAGCGGTACATTTCATTCATTACCTGCACGAGAAGCATTTTCTACACAAATTGTAAATGTGGATTTACATGCGTTTTACAGTATTGCACCGCTTAATTTTACTAGAGTAGTTCCATTTAGTAGCTGGGAACAGCATAATGAAGTAAATAAAATCCTGCTAGATGCTGTCACCAATGAAACCAGTACAGAAGATGTATTGAACTTATTACAAGAGACTACTGAGGTCATACTTATGAATTAATGATGAGTGATTCTAATGGTTAATTAATATTCGAGCAGAAGTTAAAGTTAAGATGCAAATTTTGTTGCAAAAATTCTAATTAATTTAATCGATGGGGAACAATGTATGATTTTCAAATATAAGCTCTGATGTAGCAGTACGATGACTGCGACATCAGAGCTTTTTCTTTATTACCACATACTTAAATAGATAATGTAAAACCAATTAAGTAGACCGCAAAGTAGCGGTATTTTTACACAATATCCACATACAAAAGCAAAGGGGAAATTGCTACGATTCTATTATCAAATACTTTGGAGGTTCAGCGATGCTAAAAGTGGCTATTATTGGGTCAGGTGCTATTTCCAGCGCACACATTGAAGCGTACTTGCAGTTTCCTACCCGTTGTAAAGTTGTAGCGATTGTTGACATTTATGAGGAAAAGGCATTATCACAAATTAAGAAATTCGGACTAAAAGCGAGCGCATATACAGATTATAGAAACATTTTGGCTGAAGATATTGATGTAGTATCCATTTGCACACCTCCCTATACGCATGCTTTATTAGCTATTGAATTACTTGAAGCTAATAAACATGTGCTAGTCGAGAAACCAATGGCTTCTTCATTGGAGGAATGCGATCGGATGAATGAAGCTGCACAAAAAACGGGCAAATTGTTGTCCGTTGTCGCGCAAAATCGTTTCAGAACACCGATGATGAAATTAAAGTCGGTTATCGATAGTGGCCTAATGGGTGAAATCGTACATGTTCAAGTTGACTCATTCTGGTGGAGAGGCCACTGCTATTATGATCTGTGGTGGAGAGGCACATGGGAAAAAGAAGGAGGAGGACCAACATTAAATCATGCCGTACATCATATCGACGCCATGCTCTGGATGGTGGGCTGTCCGACTCAAGTACAAGCTTTTATGAGTAATGTATCGCATAATAATGCGGAAGTAGAGGATTTATCTATTGCCATGCTTCGTTTTGATGGGGGTGCTCTTGGTCAGATTACAAGTTCAGTCGTTCATCATGGCGAAGAGCAACAGTTGATCATGCAAGGTACGAATGCCCGAATATCTGTTCCTTGGAAGGTGAAAGCTTCTATCTCAACCCCGAATGGATTCCCTGGAACTAATAATGAGCTTGAGACAAAGCTTCATAAATTATATGACAGTTTACAGGAAGTAGATTATGAAGGGCATACAGGGCAAATCGATAACATGCTTTCAGCAATTGAGGGAGAATCACACATACTCATTGATGGAAGGAGTGGTCGCCAAACGTTAGAATTAATTACCGCGATCTATAAGTCGGCTAGTACAGGTGAACTTGTGCAATTGCCACTACAGCCTAATGACCCATTCTATACGAGGCAAGGCATTCAAGCGAATGCAACTCATTTCTATAAGAAACAAACATCGATCGAAAATTTCCAAGCGGCATCTATTACTACTGGCAGTGATTATAAATAATAACTTATGTTAATTGATGATTAGCGGAGGAGTAGTTCTAAACAATATCATAAAAAATGAAGGAGATGATTATTATGCAAAAACATAGCGGTATGGATTATGCGCCAGTTGGTGAGAACAAAAGGGTGTGCGAACCTGGTCAATTTATTTTTGCAGCGGCTGCCTTAGACCATGGACATATTTATGGAATGTGTAATGGGCTTCTTGAAGCAGGTGGTCAATTGAAGTGGGTGTATGATCCTGATCAAGAGAAAGTACATAAGTTTATACAAAACTATCCGAATACTCGTGCTGCAAGTTCGCTAGAAGAGATTCTACTTGATCAAGAAGTAATGCTCGTTGCAGGAGCGGCAATTACTTCTGAACGATGTGCGCTTGGACTTCGAGTCATGGCATCAGGTAAAGATTATTTTACAGATAAAGCTCCATTTACAACGTTGGATCAACTTGAAGCTGCTCGTTCGATGGTAGCCGGAACAGGCAGAAAGTATGCGGTTTATTACGGTGAGCGACTGCACAATGAAAGTGCGATCTACGCAGGTCAATTAATTGAGCAAGGTGCGATTGGTCGAGTGTTGCAAGTAATTGGTCTAGGGCCGCATCGTATCAGCTTGGCGAACAGACCGGAGTGGTTCTTCCAAAAAGAGCAATTCGGAGGCATTATTTGTGATATTGGTTGCCATCAGATTGAGCAGTTTTTATACTTTACAGGTGCAAAAAATGCTACTTTAGCTCATAGCAAAGTAGCAAACTATCAACATCCTCAGTACCCAGAATTCGAGGATTTCGGAGATGCTACATTTATTGGTGATAATGGAGCAACTGGTTATTTTCGAGTGGATTGGTTCACTCCCGAAGGGCTAAGCACATGGGGAGATGGAAGAACGACGATTATGGGTACGGAGGGATATATTGAATTACGTAAGTATGTTGATATTGCCAGAGATACCTCGGGTGACCATGTATATCTCGTAAACGGAGATGGAGAACAACATTTACAGGTTGCAGGTAAAGTGGGATTTCCTTTCTTCGGACAGTTAATATTAGATTGCTTGAACCGTACGGAGTATGCTATGACACAAGAGCATGCGTTTAAGGTTGCCGAACTTAGTTTAATAGCACAGCGTGATGCATTCCATATCGTTTAATAAAAAACAGCAGAATTTCAAAATTATTTGTACTGTTTGAGATTACTAAGCCACTGTTTGCGATATTGGTGCGGTGTAGAACCAAAATAGTTTTTGAAAAGTTTAATAAAGTGAGAGCAATTATTAATTCCGACTTCCTCTGATATGCGGGCCACAGAATAATCACCAGACATAAGTAGTAGAAGAGCCTGTTGCATTCTCTTTGCAGTAAGATAATCTGAGATGCTGCTACCTGTGCAGTTTTTGAATAAGTGCGATAAATGATGAGAAGAAAGATGTAAATCTCTGCTCATATTCTCTAGGCGCAAAGGCTCTTTATATTTTTTGTCCAACCATTCCATAATTCGTTCTACTTGATGTGGATTTCGCCTCTCCTGTTGATCAGACAGGAGAGGCGAATTGCTTTCCCATATCTGCTTAAATATTCGGAAAAAAGAAACTAAAAAAAGTGAAAATTCTTCAAAATATTGGTCTTTAGATAAGTGGGAAATATTTCTATCTAAACTAAGTAAAATAGAGGATAGACGCTCCATTTCCATCTGGTCGCACGATAATGATGCTGGGAGATTTCCTTTATGTATAAGCTTGAAAAAACTTTGTAGAGATGGCCATTTTTCAAAGTAAGTTTCATATAATGAAGGCTCATAATGAATGATAGAGCGTACAAAAGGAACATCTTCACTAATATTCACTTGAATGTTATGTAATGTGTACGGTTGAAAGACGCAAATTAATCCCGATTTGATCTCATAACTTTTTTGATCAACAATGAGCGTTCCGTCGCCTTCATGTATCATAAGAATCTCGACACCCTGATGGGCATGAAATGTACCTTGAAATTGGTTCTCGTTCACACTCTTACGTTCATAAACGAAATAGAGGGGGACACTGTGAAGATCAACTCTATTAAAAGCAGACATGTCACATCTCTCCTATAGTTGTTTTGTTCCGACTCCCTATATGTTCGACAGGTATCATGATAATCCTCGTATATCGTTCACTTAAATAGAAGAAGCTGCTCCGCTAGCGAATTTCGCTTCGGCACAGCTTCTTTTTTAGTTCATCTTATGTACATTTTTTTCAAAATTGTGGAAGTTTGTTCATAATTTATTGTTTTATAATGAATAAGTTATTTGTGAGAACATTATGAATCGATACTTACAAAAAGTAAGTGGATGCGTTATAATGACATCATCGTACATAAAATATTAATACATAATACTGGAGGAGAAATACATATGACACCGTTTGAAGAGCTAGTTAAAGAAAGACGTTCAGCAAGCAATTTCTTACCTGATCATCCGATTACGAATAAAGAATTGGATGAAATATTTGAACTGGTTAAGTTCGCTCCAACAGCATTTAACTTGCAACATCCACACTATACTGTCATTACTAATTCTGAGGTGAAAGAAAAGCTACAAGCTGCAGCTAACAATCAATACAAAGTATCCTCTTCCTCAGCAGTTATTATTGTTACAGGTGATAAATGGGCATTTAAAGATGCTGCGAGAATTTATGAAGGTCTATTAATGCTAGGAATAGTTAATAAGCAAGAATATGATTATCAAGTATCAGATACCACGATGTTTTATGAGCAAGGGGGAGACCGATTCCAGCGTGAAGAAGCGATTCGGAATGGTTCACTTTCGGCAATGATGTTCATGTTAGCTGCCAAAGATAAAGGTTGGGATACTTGCCCAATGATTGGATTTGATGCTGCTGCGGTTAAGGACATATTACAAATTGATGATCAATATGAAGTGGTTATGATGATTACAATAGGAAAAGAAAAAGTTTCAAGTAGAAGACCGAGAGGTTATCGTAAGCCTGTCAATGAATTTGTATCATATGTTGAGTAGCACTATAGGTTTATTTTGAAGATGAACTTATAATTTTATATACATAACAATCCCTCTTTGGAAGAGTTCTTCTAATAGAGGGATTTTTTATTTCCGTTTAAAGATATCCCTATTTGTGGTAAAAACATTTATATATTACAAATTCAATTAATGATTATATTGAAATATCAAGTTGTCAGAATACCTCTACATGTTCAATAAGTAAAAATAGGCTTAGAAAAAGTCAAAAAAACGTTATTTGTAATTCTATCTATTCAATATGATGAGAGGAAGAAGTACAGATAGAAGAAGGTAAATATGGCAATGAACAAAATTGAACATAGAATGGAGATTGAGTGGAATGACAGTAACAAAAGCATGGGAACAAGAGGCTTGGGAGAAAATTGTACGTAAGGTATCGCGGACGAGCAAGCGAATTAAGGACCGATTCCCACATGCTAGCGTGAATGGCGAATATGTGTTAGAACCGCCACATTGGTGGACGGCAGGTTTCTGGCCGGGGCTGTTATGGCTCGTTTATCGTGATACACAGGATGAGTCACTACGCGTACTCGGAGAAAGCTGCGAAGTGCAATTGGATCAAGTCATTGCCGACTATTATCGACTTGATCATGATATTGGCTTCATGTGGCAATTAACTAGTGTTGCTAGGTTTAAGTTACTAGGAGAGGAAGAGTCGAAGCGGCGTGCGCTACTAGCTGCCAATCTACTTAGCGCTCGATTTAATATCAAGGGGCGTTACATTCGTGCATGGAATCCGTGGCAGCCAGAAGAAGACAACTCAGGCTGGGCGATCATTGATTGTGCAATGAATTTATCCTTATTGCACTGGGCATCCGAAATATCAGGTGATCCACGTTACAAACATATCGCTATCGCACATGCGGATACTATACTTGAGCATTTTATACGGCCTGATGGGTCGGTCAACCATATTGTAATATTCGATGCAGCTAGCGGAGAGAAAATAGGAGTAAACGGAGGTCAAGGGTACTCCGAGCAGTCCGCATGGTCCAGAGGATCGGCTTGGGCTTTATATGGCATGGCTTTAAGTTACAAGCATACAGGAGAGGATCGATTCCTTCATGCCGCGCAGCGCGTAGCTCATTTTTTCATAGCTAATCTTCCAGAGGATTACGTGCCTGTTTGGGATTTTCGAATTCCTGGCGAAGTGCAAGGGTATCGGGATACGTCTGCTGGTGCTTGCGCGGCTTGCGGATTGTTGTTGCTTTCCGATCAGGTCGGTACTTCCGAGGCTAAGCTGTATAGAGAAGTGGGTGAACGGATGTTGCATAGTTTATATAGTCAGTACGGGGCTTGGGACAATGATGCCGAAGAGGGACTACTATTACATGGTACCAGCCATTACCCTGAAGGTAAAAATATTGATGTTCCGCTTATATACGGCGATTATTTCTTTGCGGAAGGTATCTCACGCTTGTTAGAACATGGTGAACTATTTTGGTAGGGGGAGGGTATGTTAATGCTGACTAGCCAATTACCACATCCTGTAAGTAATAATTTACTTCAGTCGAAAGAGGACATGCAATATGCGATGCAACAGCTATGCCGTCCGTTAATCGCTTATTATAGCACTGGTAAATCTAGATTGAAGTTAGGTGTTACAGGTGCAGGCCATTCAGAAGACAAGGCAGGTATTGAGGGGTTTTCAAGAGTGTTATGGGGGCTAGTTCCACTAGTTGCAGGCGGCGGAGAAAGTGAACTATGGGATATTTGTCTGGAGGGGATACGTAACGGAACGAATCCATCACATGCGGAGTACTGGGGTGAGGCAGGTAATTTCGATCAATTGTTAGTCGAGATGGCGGCATTTGGCTTTGGACTGCTACTAGCTCCTGAGCAAATATGGGGACCTTTAGATGTAGAAGAAAGACAGAGATTTTATGATTGGCTTAACCAAATTAATAAAAAGAAACTACACGATTGCAATTGGCTTTTCTTTCAAGTCATAGTCAATGTAGGTTTTAAAAATATCGGTATGCCGTATGATACGGAGTTAATGGCATCTAATTTGGATAGAATCGATACATTCTATTTAGGAAACGGCTGGTATTCCGATGGTGAGCAAGGACATTGTGATTATTATGGCCCGTTTGCAATTCATTACTACAGTTTACTTTACGCAAAGTTTATGGAGGAAGAGGACCCGCAACGATCATCGTTATACAAAGAAAGAGCCGCGTTATTCGCCCAACAATTTATTTACTGGTTTACAGAAGAGGGTGATGCTTTGCCTTACGGGAGAAGTTTGACATATCGTTTCTCACAATCAGCATTTTGGAGTGCTCTTGTATATGCTGGGGTGGAACCGTTCCCAATGGGAGTTATGAAGGGGCTAATTATTCGCAATTTGCGATGGTGGCTAAACCAGCCGATCTTTCATGCAGATGGTACGTTGTCTATCGGCTATAGCTATCCAAATCTAGTGATGAGCGAAAACTACAACGCAACAGGCTCACCCTATTGGGCGCTGAAGACGTTTTTGCCACTAGCACTTGAAGAAGATCACCAGTTCTGGTCTGTACCAGAACTGCCACTACCTGTACTCGAGCCTTACTGCACTCAAATTGAGCCGCGAATGATAGTTTACAGGCAGCATAGTAGTGATCATGTGTTAGCTTTTAACGCAGGTAACAAAGCGACGAATGAGCATACGCATACATCGGCTAAGTACGAAAAATTTGTGTACTCCAATGCCTTCGGATTCAGTGTACCAAGGGCGGAGTGGGGACTTGCACAGTCGGCTTGCGATTCTATGCTTGCTTTGAGCGAAGGCGACAATCTGTTCCGAGTTAAGAGAAAAATTGAGGAGTACTGGATAAAAGATAAGGTCATTTATATGAGCTGGAAGCCATGGCATGACGTGGAAGTGCAAACATGGCTCGTAGCTGGAGCACCGTGGCATGTTCGTGTGCATTGTATAACCTCTGCCCGTCCAATTGATGCTGCCGATGGTGGCTTTGCACTTGGTATTAGCAATGAACGATGGCAGGAAGAGCTTCTGGAGAAGTCTGCGCTCGTTCATTCTAGCTATGGAGCATCAGGAGTTACTGCTCTTTATGGATGGAATGAAGCAGTGAGTATTCAGCCTAATGCTAATACGAATGTGATACATCCGCGCACGCATATTCCATTTTTGACAGCTAGTCTGCCATCGGGCACGACATGGCTGGCAAGCGGTATATACGGGCAACCTGGCGATACGTGTTTGACGGAATGGCACTCGAGTAAGCCAACTGTGGAACTTAAGCAGCAGCAATTGATTGTTCGCACTGGTGATGCTTCCAACCACGAGTTTTTGCGAATTGCTCAGTTCTAATAAAGTAAAAATAACGGCATAGTGAATCAAAATATTGTTAAAGAAGATACAGTTCTTTTTCTTATAATACAAATATGAAAATGAATTGAGGTGAGATAGATGCAAGCTACAGAACCAGCATCAACAGTAGGGAAGAGCCTTCTCCGAAAGCAGCGAGGCAATCGAATGCAAAGAAAAGAAACATTGGCAGGCATTTTATTTGTAAGCCCAATGTTAATTGGCGTTTCTGTCTTGACGCTCATTCCAATTATCGCTACATTCTTTCTCGCTTTTGCGGATTGGAATTTCATTGCGGGATTCCGCGATATGAAGTGGGTCGGCCTCGACAACTTCAACCGACTGTTCGCAGATGAGACATTTCTGAAATCACTGCGGAATAATGCGCTGTTCCTGCTCGCTGTACCGATTTACTTGGCAATATCAATGTTTCTTGCTGTTATGATTGATAAACATGTATACATGAAAAGTTATTTCAAAGTGGCATATTTCATGCCTTACATTTCCAGTATTGTGGCAGTCGCAATTGTATGGCAAGTACTGTTCCATCCATCTGCTGGACCTGTCAATCAACTACTGATGTCATTGGGCATCGAAAATCCTCCTAAGTGGATTGCTGATCCCAAATATGCACTAGCCTCACTAATGATGATCTCCGTATGGATTTCAATCGGATTTAATATGATCGTATACATTGCTGGGCTGCAATCCATTCCGAAGGATTTATACGAGGCAGCGGACATTGACGGTGCGGGGACATGGACCAAATTCAAAAGTATTACATTTCCGCAACTATCATCAACAACGTTTTTTTTACTCGTAACTGGGATCATCTCTACCTTTAAGGTATTTGATTTAATCGCTGTACTGACTAAAGGTGGTCCGCTTTCATCAACGAGTATGATTGTTTGGCACTTGTATGATACGGCTTTCGTCAATTTGAAGATCGGCTATGCATCGTCTATGGCAGTTGTGTTGTTCTTCTGCGTCCTGTTCATTACACTGCTACAGTGGATCGTACAAAAGAAATGGGTTAACTACTAGGAAGGAGGAGCGGCATGACTGCTACACGAATCGCCCAAATACGAAAAGGTATTATAACTGTATTGATGTTTATTTTGAGCATACTGTTTTTGCTTCCATTTATCTGGATGCTGTCCGCTTCCTTCAAAATTGAGGCGGAAGTATTCACTTACCCGATCAAATGGTTACCAACGCAGTGGCATCTAATTGAGAACTATAAAGAGGTATGGGTTGGTAAGTTTCCGTTTTATCAATATTATTGGAACACTATCAAAGTAACGGTGCTAACAACTATTATCTCAGCTGCCGTGTCGGCATTTGCGGCATATGGTTTTTCCAAAATTCAATTCGCAGCAAGCAAATATTTGTTTCTCATCGTGCTAGCGACGTATATGATTCCACAACAGGCAATATTGGTGCCGCAATTTATTTTGTATCGCTCAATTGGTTTTTTTGACAGCCATCTCGGTTTAATTATGTTAGGATGCTTCAGCGTGTTAGGAACCTTTATGTTGCGCCAGTTTTTTATGGGCATTCATAACGAGTATATCGAATCAGCTAAAATCGACGGAGCAGGACATTGGCGTATCTTTTGGCGCATCGCTTTCCCACTAGTGCGTCCAGCGGTTGCGACGTATGCTATTCTCCGCTTCATTTGGACATGGAACGATTATCAAAATCCGCTAATCTTCCTACGTACTGATCAGCTTTACACGATACAACTTGCGATGCAGAAGTTTACAACAATTAACGGAGAATTTTACTCACTAATGATGGCTGCTGCTGTTTCTGCTATTTTGCCGCTCTTAATCGTCTTTGTTATCGGACAGAAAAGCGTCATAGAAGGAATAGCACTTGGCGGAGTGAAAGGTTAGCTCTATAAGAGGTTGTTCAAAAAAGTAGACTTACTTTTTGAACGTGCACAATTAGAAATCAGAAGTCAAAATAATTGTAAAAACAGTAAAATTTGTAGCATATGACCATTAAAGGTGATTGATACAATGAATACAAGAAAGCGGATTCATTAGCGAATGAACTGATCCACTTTCTTACAAAAGATACTGATACAATCAAGGAGGGGTAAAGATGTTTAGAAGTACAAAGATGTTGTGTATTACGGCACTGGTGCTCGTGGTAGCATTGACTGGTTGCTCAAGTAGCAATGGTGGAAACTCTGGAACGACGAAGCAGCCGAGTAATGAAGGTACGACAACGACTCCAACTCCAGAACCAGAGAAAAAGGATGAGCCAGTTACAATTCAACTACATACTTTCGGTAACGAAGCTAGTTACAACTGGGAGAAAACCGTTGCGGCATTTCAAGATGAAAACCCTCTGATCACTGTAAATGTGAATGTGTTAAGTGAAAAAGGTGATACGCAGGAAGCGCTGCAAAAACTGGATCTGGCGGCTTCTTCTAGCGAGACACTAGATGTCATTATGTTTAGTGATCCAGCAAGCTATGCACAACGCGTAGGGCTTGGTATGGTAGCGCCTCTTGATGAGTTTATTGCTGCTGAAGGCTATAAAGTAACGGACGAATATAAAGTTGATACGACGCTTAACGGTAGTGTATATGCTCTTCCGGGTAAGTTCAATCCATGGTATGTGTTACTAAACAAGACACAGCTTGATGAAGCTGGCTTATCAGTTCCGACAGACTGGACATGGGATGACTTCGCTGAATATGCGAAAGCGTTAACGACAGGTGAAGGAGCTAATAAACGCTATGGTACGTACTTCCATGGCCCGCAAAACGGTGGATGGATGGAGTACATGAAGTTAGCTCTTGCCAATCAGCAGGATAATTCCGAGTTTCTGAAAGCGGATGGCTCAATGAACTTTAATAATCCTTTGTTCCGTAGAACATTAGAATTACGTGTACAATTAGAGCTAGAAGATAAGTCTGCAACACCTTACACTGATATGATGTCGCAAAAGTTACACTATCGTAATCAGTTTTTCAATCAGTCAGTTAGCATGATTATGATTGGAAGCTGGATGAATACGGAGCTTGGCGGTACGGAGCAGTTCCCGCTTAACTTTGAAGTGGCAGTAGCACCAATTCCGAAAAATGCTGCGGGTGATCAAGGTGGTTATACGATGGTGACGACAGACTTTGTTGCCGTTGCCGAAAACTCTAAAAACAAAGAGGCTGCTTATAAATTTGTACGTTGGTATACAACGGAAGGACAAATTGTACAGGAGAAAAACGTTCCAGCTTGGAATGGTATACAGGATGATCAATTAGCAAGCATTATCGATATTATTCTAAGTGGTACACAAACTCCAGAGAAAGTTGATAAAGAGTCATTGATTAGCACGCTGGCTGGAGCTAAGTCTTCTAAAATCATTCCTCCTGTTACGTATCAGTCTGAAATGTATAAGGTGATTAATGAGGAGTATGAAAAACTGATTTTCAACCAACAAACAATTGATGAAACGATCGCAGCGTTAGAAGATCGAGTTCAAAAAATAATTGACGCTAACCAGTAATTGGATATAATTTTAAGTTAATATGATTAGAGGTGCAGAAAAGCTGCGCCTCTTTTTTTCAATGAAGCATGCATACTAGATTTGTCAGGAGGAATTCACTAATGTCTACTCGCTCGAAACCTTGGCTATGGTCGAGATCGTTCAGATTTCGACTTATGATCACATCGGTAGTCTGCATCCTCGTACCCGCATTTATTACACTTGCGCTTTATAACATGTTAACGAAGGATGCAGTAAAGGAAGAGGCGGTAGCACAATCCAGACAGAAGTTGCAGCTTGTTGATGGTTATGTATCTAATATGTTTGACTATATGCTCTACATTGCTAACACGGTGCAACACAATTCGGAGATGAGCATGATATTAAAGGAAATCGCTGCAGGCAAAGAGTATGAGGGTGAGAACGCCAATTACGAACAATATACCGATCGGATGAGAATTATTAATAAAATAGAGAATATGACTGTATACGGTGATAAAGCTTATGTGACGATATTGTTGACTAATGGCACAAGTTTCACCAATTACTCTAGTGCAGACTTTAATCCAAATCTGATGAAAGAAGAACCTTGGTTTGGAAAATTAGATGACTTGAAAGGGCTTGAATCACTATGGATTGGTACAACGCCTAGCGTATTTACAGAGCATAGTAGCCCGTTTCAGATCTCAATGGCTCGTACACTGCGCGCTGGGGTGAAGCCTTACGGCTATGTCGTTGTCACGATTATGGAACAACAGGTAAACAGTATTTTTAGCAGGCTAGCCGAAGGTCAGGAAACGTTGTTGCTTGATAACAGTGGCGTAGTATTGTCCCATTTAGACAGTGAACGTATTGGAAGTAGCTTTAGATACGGAAAATCCTCAGATCGAGAGATTATAAGCTCTGACATTGTTAATAGTGGAGAAGGAAGTTACATATTGACTAGACATAAACAAACGATTACTGGGTGGGAGCTAGTTTCGTTGACGCCATATAAAGAAGCGGTATTCAAACTTAACTCCATTTTTAATCGAATTGCCATCTTACAGCTTGTATCCTTTGTAGTTTTCTTGCTTTTATTTATATATTTATTGGGTAGTTTCACACGCCCCCTTGTTAGATTGGGGAAAATGGCAGAGACGGTGAAAAGGGGAAACTTAGAGGTTCGTTCTAATATTCGAGGCAATGATGAGATTGGTTATCTTGGTCATTCGTTCGATCTTATGCTAGAGCAGATCAAGCGAATGATCGTAGAAGTGACACAGACGCAAACACGAAAAAGAAAGGCTGAGCTTGCGATGCTTCAAGCTCAGATTAACCCGCACTTTCTGTTTAATGTGCTTAATTCTATTAGGATGAAAGTGATGCGCAAAGGTGACTTGGACAGCGCGGAGATGATTAGTTCCTTGTCCAAGTTGCTGCGCATGACAATTATTCAGGAAAAAGGAGCGATACCGCTACATGAGGAGTTATCTACAGTAACCGATTATGTGAAGTTGATGAATATGAGACAGAAGGAGGGTGTGGAACTGAAGCTAGAGCTGTCACCAGATACGCTGATGCTACCAGTGCCCCGTTTCTTTCTACAGCCTGTTATCGAAAATTCTCTTATTCATGGCTTAAGCCAGCAAGCAGGAACGATCGTAATAACAACGTGGTCCGCACAGGAAGAGTTTTTCATTTGCGTGGCTGATAACGGAAAAGGGATGGATCAGCCAGCACTTGATAACTTTCGGATCAAAATGGAACAATTTGATGAGGATGCGGGTGCTACAAAAGAGTCACGACGCAATCTTTCAGGAATCGGAATTACAAATGTATGCGAGCGAATGCGGTTGGCTTTTGGAGAGTCATTCCGAATTGAAGTTGACAGTACTCAAGGCTTGGGCACTAAAATTACGATGACTATTCCAAGGCAGGAGGAGGTAATTGCAGATGTATAAGGTTATGCTCGTGGATGATGATTACCCTGTACTTGATCTTATTCAATATGCAATCGATTGGGAGTCACTCGGACTTAAGGTCATAGGTATGCATGAGAATGGTGCCAGTGCGCTTGAAGCTGCCGAACAAGATATACCAGATATTGTAATTACAGACATCGGTATGCCGCAAATGGATGGCTTGGAACTACTCTCCCGATTAAAAGTAATGAAGCCGAACCTCAGGGCTGCGATACTGTCCTGCCATAGTGAATTCGAATATGCCAGGCAAGCAGTTAAGCTGCAGGTACAGGATTATATACTAAAAGATACGCTTGATCCAAGTAACATTAGAACATTGCTTAGTGGATTCATAGCCGAGCTTGATGCAGAACGAAATCTGCAATCTGAGCAACTTAAGATGGAGAAATTCGTAGATCGTAATCGTTCTCTTATGAAAGAAAAGTTTATACGTACGACGCTGCAACAGCCACTTCTTGATATGGAAAAATGGAAGCAGGAGCTTAAAGACTTCGGCTTGCCACTACGTAGCGAGGAGACTATAATCCCTGTCGTTGGACTAGTTGATGAGTTTCGAGCGGCGAAGCAACGCTTCCAATCAGAAGAAGTGTTACGTTTTGCATTGGATAACGTCATGGAAGAAACAATACAGCGCATAGGAATAAGTGCGGTTCACTTTCATTATAGTGCTAAGGAAGTAGTGCTACTTGCCTCGTTTCAAGGTGGACTCAAAGTGAATGAGTATGATGAAATTAAAGTGCTGCTACGTCAGCTTCAGCAGGCTGTGGGGACGCTTAAACTATCCATGACTTTCTTTATCGGAGAAGTCTGCCCAGTTCCGGAATGTATTAAATCATCCATTGTTCACATACGGCAAGACTCTTTATCGAGGTTTTACCGATCCTATGGCTCCATAATTCGTTCGAGTGAGCAAGTGTTTGGCAATTCTTTCGATCTCTTCAGTAGTTTTCATAAGATAAGCGAAGAACTCCGTGACCTCATTGTTGGCAAACGTGTTGGTGAGGTGAGAGCAGCTGTGAGTGATTGGCTGAAAGAGACTACACAACACAGAATCGATCCTGCTGTAGTGAAGGATTGGGTACTAAAGTTACTGCTAGATATGCGACTAAAGTTACAATCAGTTCTTGATTACTATCCCTCTGGGAGTTCTGATGTGCTGCCCAATGAAGCATTTGAGCTAGATACACTAGATGAGTTGAAGGAATGGATGATCAGCCATTGCCTGTCTATTATTGCTGCAGATCATTACCGGCGAGGTAACTCGAGAAGGACCGAAATCGCGGAAGCTTATCAGTACGTTGTTATTCACCTTGACCGCAAAATTACGCTGGAAGAAGTAGCAGAGAAGCTTTTTATGAACCCGAGTTACTTCAGCCGTCTATTCAAGAAAGAAACTGGAGAGACGTTTATTGAATGCGTTACACGTATGAAGATGCATCGTGCGCGCGAATTACTAGAGGGGACAGCAACATCAGTAGGAAAAATATGCGAAACACTTGGCTACGATAATCAAAGTTACTTCATTAAATTGTTTAAATCATTCTCTGGTGTTACGCCTGTTGAATACCGAAGCAGCCGAAATAAAAAGTAATAAAGGACTACATAATGAATGGATGAGGACGATTGGGGTGATAGATTGAAGAGAGAGTTCAAAGCAAGGCGTGAGGCGACAAAGTTTGAACGGAAAGCCAACTTACTTCGTGAGCTACTTGCACCGATTAAACAGCGAGGTCTTCAGCTACTGGTCGATGTTACTAATTCTCAACAATTAGGAAAGATGCTGATGGTAGATTCATCTCTAGTGGATTATATTGAAGAAGTTGAGGTCGAAGCGCAACGTATGCTGAAGGAAAATGAGCCAAAGCTAACGAAGGCATTGTTCCGCACTTATGAGGAGACTGGGGAGCGACTTTCCTATGAGTTGGTCTACTTTGAAAAACGGAAGCGGCTAAACGCATTTGCGATAATGTCATTGCTGCGACCAGAGGATAACGATTATAGGGAAGCGTTGATTCAAGCGATATGGTCAATATGTACTGAGGATACATGGTGTCTCCCCGCTCATTACGATGAAGCGCATGGACTGCTTGGAAACATCGATCTATTTGCTGCAGAAACTGGTTTTGCGCTTGCGGAATTGGATGCTCTGCTGGGAGATTGCTTGCCAACAGCTATTCGAGAGCGTATTGCAACGGAAACAGAGCGTAGATTATTCTATCCATTTCTGGAGGATAGGTCTTATCATTGGGAGCAGCTCGAGAACAACTGGTCTGCTGTATGTGCAGGGTCAATCGGTGCTGCAGCTTTATATTTAATAGAAGATACAGAGCGGCTGTCTTTGCTACTAGAGCGTGTGCTGGGAGCGATGGATTACTTCTTGGCTGGATACGGAGCAGATGGGGCTTGTGTGGAAGGATACTCGTATTGGCAATATGGATTCGGTTATTATGTTTATTTCTTCTCATTACTTAAGAAAGCAACGAGTGATAATATTGATGGCTTTGCTTCAGATAAGGTACGGGAAATCGCGTTATTTCAGCAACGATGCTTCTCTGGTAGAGATACGACTATTAACTTCTCAGATGCCTTACCGCGCAGTGGTATATTTATGGGACTGACATGGCGGCTTTTTGATGAATACGCCGAGATGGCGCTACCTAGCGGATTGTTACGTGCTCCATATATAGCAGATCACTGTGGTCGCTTTGCTCCTGCTATTCGCAATTTGCTTTGGACAGCAGGGAGAGGGCAAGAACAAAGTGTTCGAGACGAAATGGTGGTAGAAGCTGGGAGGAGCGAAGAACATAGTGTTGCAAGAGAAACTTTAGTAGGTAGCGGTATTAAGCTAGAAAAGACTGCTTGGCCAGCGATTTCTCACTATATGGCTGATGCTGGGTGGTTTATATCTCGTACTGTTATAGACGATAGTGCTACTTACACTTTTGCTGCTAAAGGAGGACATAACGCTGAACCTCACAATCACAATGACTGTGGGCATTTCATATTGCACGTGAACGGAGATGCTTACTTAGCAGACTTAGGCAGTGGGATGTATTCGAAGAGTTACTTTGGTCCCGAACGTTACTCCTTCTGGTGTAATGGATCTCAGGGGCATTCTGTGCCGCTTGTTAGTGGGAAGAGACAGGTAGCAGGAGCAGAAAGTCAGGCAAAGGTGACGAATGTATCTATTAGTTCTGCAGAAGACAGATTCGAATTGGAGTTAAGCGCAGCTTATCCCGAGTCAGAAGGATTACATAGACTAGAGCGCAATTTCCGATGGAACAAGGAAGGTCTGCCTAGACTTACGCTCCATGATAGAGCGGTTTTTGAGAAAAGCTGTAGCACAAATCCAAGAGAAGGAGCAGAGGTATCCCAAAACAGAGAAGTTGATGAAGAGCAGGGAGCTGGATTGACTGAGCGCTTCGTTACGCTATTAGAACCTAAGTTGGAAGATGGGGGACGAGTGACCCTGACTGGAAGTCATCGCATGATAATAGGTTACGATGTCACTAATTGGACTCCCGTCATTACTTCACGCAGTGACATAGACCATTTCGGTAAGGCGCGTCACTGGTATACAATCGATTTTGTTCGCTTAAAGCGATCTTATGAAGATACAATTGAAGCAACATTTTATTTTGAATTTAATTAACACTAAGCTACAAACAAAACGCCGGAGAATTGCCCTGCAGTACAGGGGATTCTCCGGCGTTTACTATTCGTAGCTCTTCTAATTAGTGAGCCTTATGAGGAACCGTCTTCGTTTTCTTTTTGGCAGAAGGAATTTCTTGAGTCTTCAGCTCTGCTACTTCTTGAGCCTTCAGCTCAGCAAGTAACTTATCACCTTCGACGTCGAGGTTAGGTAGCAAACGATCGAGCCACTTCGGCAACCACCATGCTTTGTCTCCGAAAATCGCCATCACTGCTGGAACAAGTGCCATGCGGACGAAGAATGCGTCAATCAGGATACCGATTGCCAGTGCAAATCCAATCTGCTTGATCATAATATCATGAGCAAAGATAAAGCCGGCAAAGACAGATACCATGATAATAGCTGCAGCAACGACAACGCGGCTTGCCTGATCATAACCGTGTATGACGCTTTCTTTGCCATGATGCCCGTGTACGTAAGATTCACGCATGGAGCTGACGAGGAATACTTGGTAATCCATTGCAAGTCCATACAGAATACCTGTAACCATAATCGGCATAAAGCTTAGTAGCGGGCCACCTGTATCGAAGCCGAACAGGTCATGCACCCATCCCCATTGGAACACCGCAGTTGTTATACCAAACGTAGCGAGTATGCTGAGAAGGAATCCTAGCGTCGCTTTAATAGGTACGATAATTGAACGGAAGACAAGAAGTAAAATAATTATTGAAAGTATGACGATAATGCCAACGTAAAGCGGGAATACCTCGGCTAGCTTTGAGGACATATCAATGTTAATCGCAGTAAATCCAGTAACGCCTAGCTTCACATTTTGCGATTGTGCCATGGTAGAATCTGTGGCGCGAAGTTCTTGCACCAAATCTTTTGTCTCTTTGTCCGTTGGACCTGTTTTCGGGATAAGGCTAATAATCGCCATGTCACCAGTTTGATTGACGCCCATCGGAGTTACGACTGAAACATTATCATGCATTTGAAGTTGCTGAACTAATCCGCCTAGCATCTCCATTGTAATGGAATCAGAGTCACCTTGCGGCTCTGCTACTAGTAGCAACGGACCGTTGAAGCCCTCACCAAAACCATTTGAAATGGCATCGTAGCTCTGTCTTGCTGTTGTATCCAAGTTTGCCGTAGCGCCAGAAGGAATACCCATTTCCATCTTAGCTGCTGGAATTGCAGCTATGCCGAGAATGACAATAACAACTAATACAATTGCCCAGCGGCCCTTCACGACAGCTGTTACCCAGCGGTGCGCAAAGCCATTTGGATTTTTGCTCGTTTGGTTATTATTTTTTGCTCTTGCTTTCGCCGAGCAGATGCGTTCGCCTACTAGACCAAGTAGGGCAGGTAGTAGAGTTAGTGCAACAAGAACATTGATCAGAACGGCTACTGCGGCAACAAGAGCCATTGCAGATAAGAAGCCGATTCCGATAACGACCATGCCGCACAAAGCAATAATAACGGTCAAGCCTGCAAAGAAGACAGCACTGCCGGCAGTGCCAACTGCTCTGCTCAAAGCTTCTCGTGCACTTAGTCCCTGCTCGAGAATCATGCGACGCTGACGGTTTACAATAAACAGAGAGTAGTCGATGCCGACCGCGAGTCCGACCATCAATGCTAACACTGGCGTAAGATCGGTCATATGGAACATTTTCGAAAAGGCGTAAGCGCCGCCTACACTAATCCCTACACCCATGAGAGCTGTTAGAAGTGGCAAGCCGGCTGCAACAACTGAGCCTAATGTCATGAACAGCACAACTGCAGCGACCACAAGTCCAATTGCTTCTGTTGAGCCGATCGCGGGTTTTGTAGAAAGTGAATCACTTGGTAGTGCGGAAATTCCTGTCTGTTCAACAGCCATAGCAGCATCCATAACTAAGTCTGGAACTGATTCTGGCAGTGACATTTGCTGAACGGTAAATTGAAATTGGAACAACGCAATACTGCCATCATTAGCGATCATGACGCCAGGCACGGGTACTCCATCGATCATCATAGGTCCATAAGGAGGTAATTCACCGACGAATCCTTGAGTGGCCTCCGCAGAGTTACCTTGCTGCGCAGCTTGATCTGTTTGAGCTGCATCGTTCATTGAAGCTCCGGCTTGCGCAGCTTGTGCTGCATCATTCATCGAAGCTCCAGCTTGAGCAGCTTGCGCTGCTAATTCGATCGGATTAATAACATATTCTAGATTGTATACTTTATTGACAGCTTCGCTAATTGAGCTTAATCGCTCTGTAGTGTCCAGACTTTCACCTTCAGGAGCTGTAAATACGATGCTGGCTTGACCTCCTGAAGCCTCAGGTAACTCTTGAGTTAATTGATCCAGTACCTTTTGTGATTCTGTTCCTTCGATTTTCATATCGGAGGTGACATGAATACCGTTAACTCCTAATATGGCAAGCACAATTGCTAGTATTAATATCCAGCTGACAATAAAATGCCATGGTTTAGAATAGGCGGTCTTACCGAGTTTATACAAGAAAGTTGACATAAATTAGCCTTGCTCCTTTACGTATAGATATATGATCATAGTAATAATTAAAACCCTTTGCGTAAGTAACTGAACATCGTATCTAGATAATACTCGAATGTAATGGTATTTGGAGAATCCTCTGCCGATTCACCAGCAAATAACACTTTCATACTACCGTCAAATAGTGGAAGAATCGCGCCGTAAACAGCACCAACGAGCAGGTGGGTGTATCCTTCCGGATAACGTCCGAATGATTGCTCACTAATAAATTGTTGTGCTGCTATTTGCAGGCTACGAAGTGCACTTAGAATGTATGGTTCAAGTGACGGACTCTGCTGTGAAAGCATTACGAGCTGACGTAATTTCATGAAATGCTCTCCTGTTTTTTGCAGTTTCATTAGCTGGTAGAGGATGTCGAGCGGTGTCATGTCTTCATTCAAATCCTCTATCCAATTCGCTACTTCTTCTGCACCTTTGAAGATAACAGCTGCCATCGCTACTGCTTCTTCCTTGCAGGAATAGTAATTTGCGAACGTTCTTCTAGAGAATCCAGCAAGTTGTACGATATCTTCAACAATAAATCCGTCTAATCCTTTCTCCAGCGCTAGATCAAATGCCGCTTCGGCAAGTGCATTCGCTGTAGCTTCCTTTTTCAAATCGCGCAAATTTTGTTTTATCATTATATAGCCGCCTAAGCGTTCACCTCTTTTTATATAGAATGGTAGTTCGCAAAATTTAACATAAAGATATTATTGCACAATGGGCAAACATGCACAATGTGCAACGAGAGCGAGTTGTTACAGTTTTGTGGCGGGACAAAATGTTTGTAGTTGGTTCAATAGCTAGCAAATGTGGTAATAGAATTAAAATAGATTTTGTTTCAATTTGTCCAAATCTTATGCAGACTATAAAAAGCCTTGGTTGCATATCGAATGTGATATGTAACCAAGGCTTTTGGTTGTCAAATTAATTTATATTTACTTAAGATCAAAACGATCGGCATTTACTACCTTTACCCAAGCAGCTACAAAGTCACGTACGAATTTCTCTTTGTTATCATCTTGAGCATAAACCTCTGCAATGGACCGCAGGACAGAGTTTGAACCGAATACGAGATCAATTCTAGTTGCTGTCCGTACGACTTCACCTGTGATACGATCTTTTCCTTCAAATACGCCAGCATCTACAGTATTCCACGCTACGTTCATATCAAGTAAGTTTATGAAGAAGTCGTTCGTCAGTTGGCCAACATGATCAGTGAATACTCCGTGCTCAGTATCACCATAGTTTGTGCCTAGAACACGCATACCGCCAACAAGTACGGTCATTTCAGGAGCAGTAAGATTAAGTAAATGTGCCTTATCAATAAGAAGTTCCTCTGCACTAATATGATATTGCTGTTTCTCATAGTTACGGAAACCGTCAGCGATAGGCTCTAGTACTGCAAAGCTTTCTGCATCGGTTTGTTCTTCTGTAGCATCACCGCGTCCAGCAGTGAAAGGAACGTTTACTTGATAGCCTGCATCTCGAGCTGCTTTTTCTACAGCTGCACTTCCACCTAGCACGATTAGATCAGCTAGGCTTAATTTGTTGTCAAAATCATCTTGAATGCCTTCGAGTACAGTAAGTACTTTTGCTAGCTGCTTTGGTTGATTTACTTCCCAGTCCTTTTGTGGAGCGAGACGAATTCGCGAACCGTTGGCTCCACCGCGCATGTCAGAGCCACGGAATGTGCTAGCAGAAGCCCAAGCTGTCGTTACTAGTTCACCAATTGTAAGGCCTGAATCTAGTATTTTTGTTTTTAACTCTTCTATATCAGCATCAGTTAACTCATAATCTACAGACGGAATGGGATCCTGCCATATAAGAACTTCGGCTGGAACTTCTGGTCCAAGATATCTTGCACGAGGCCCCATGTCACGATGTGTAAGCTTAAACCATGCACGAGCAAATACATCTGCAAATTCCTCAGGATCTTGATGGAAGCGGCGAGAAATTTTCTCGTAAGCTGGATCGATTCGCAATGCCATATCCGCAGTAGTCATCATCGTAGCAACACGAACGGAGGCATCTTCTGCGTCTGGTGCAAGATGTTCATCAGCTACATTAATGGCAACCCATTGATGTGCACCTGCTGGGCTTTTCGTAAGCTCCCAATCATAACCAAATAATAGATCAAAAAAGCCATTATCCCATTGTGTCGGATTTGCCGTCCATGCGCCTTCTACGCCACTAGTAATCGTGTCACGACCTTTACCAGAGCCATACGAGCTTAACCAACCTAAGCCTTGAGCTTCAATAGCAGCAGCTTCTGGATCATGTCCGACAAGAGAAGCATCTCCTGCACCATGAGCTTTACCAAAGGTATGCCCACCGGCAACTAATGCAACAGTTTCTTCATCGTTCATTCCCATTCGTGCGAAAGTTTCGCGGATATCACGACCACTTGCAAGTGGATCTGGATTTCCATTAGGACCTTCTGGGTTTACATAGATTAGACCCATCTGCACTGCAGCAAGTGGATTTTCAAGCTCTCGCTCGCCAGTGTATCGTTTATCACCAAGCCACACTGTTTCATTACCCCAATAAATATCTTCTTCCGGATGCCATACATCCTGTCGTCCAGCACCAAAGCCAAACGTCTTTCCACCCATAGATTCAATTGCCACATTACCAGTTAAAATGAACAAGTCTGCCCATGAAATTTTGTTGCCGTACTTTTGTTTAATTGGCCATAGTAGTCGACGAGCTTTATCAAGGTTACCGTTATCTGGCCAGCTATTAAGTGGAGCAAAACGCTGTGATCCACTTCCAGCACCACCACGACCATCACCTGTGCGATAAGTACCAGCGGAGTGCCAAGCCATACGAATAAAGAACGGACCATAATGACCGTAGTCAGCAGGCCACCATGGTTGACTATCTGTCATAAGCGTATGAAGATCTTGCTTAAGGGCTGCGTAGTCTAGTTTGTTGAATTGTTCTACGTAATTAAAATCTTGTTCCATAGGATTAGACTTTCTGTCATGCTGATGCAAAATGTTCAAGTTCAGTTGGTTCGGCCACCAATCTCTATTTGACGTACCGCTAGATTTGTGACTAGTAGCGCTGCCGTGCATTACAGGACATTTTCCTGTATTAGCAATAACTTTTGTGTCCATTTGATCATCTCCTATTCGATTAAAAGAAGTAGTAAGTAATAATGGTTCTAATTCTTTTTATATAGCTATTTCCAGAATTAATCAATGATATATTTCACTATTCATCTAATCTTCACACGTAAGGATGAAAGCGCAATACATAATCAATCATTCAATTTATTACTAACTAGTCAAGTAAATCAATACAATGTCAGTATCGTGTTATAAAACCGCCTAATTGTGCTATTATACGAATATTTATATCGTTATAATGCTACTGTATAGGTTTATGAGTGACATTATAAGATATGATATTTGAGGGGGAGAAACATAGATGGTTGTACTATTATTAATAATAATATATCTTGCATTTATTGGCCTTGGGTTACCGGATGCCTTACTTGGCAGTGCATGGTCCATCATGCAAGTTGATATTGGTTCGACAACAGAAATGGCAGGTTATGTTGCTTTGACAGTATCGTTATGTACTGTTATATCAAGTTTATTTGCTAGCAGGTTGCTACATCGATTTGGAACAGGAAAAGTAACCTTGTTCAGTATTCTGTCAACAACGATTGCGTTGTTTGGATTTTCATTTTCAAATGATTTAATATTTTTAATATTTTTGGCGATTCCTTTAGGATTAGGTGCAGGTTCAGTAGATGCAGCATTAAGTAATTATGTAGCATTACATTTCAAAGCGAAGCATATGAGCTGGTTGCACTGCTTCTGGGGAATTGGAGCAATGACAGGTCCAATCATTATGTCAATTTCGTTGGATAACGACAATAACTGGCGTGCGGGATACGTTACGATAGCGATTATACTTACAGCTATTGTCCTTATCTTATTAGCGAGTTTATCTTTGTGGCGTATGTTCGAAAAAGGAAAAATAGTAGAAAGTAACGAAGCGAAGGTAATAAGTAATCGAGAGGCAATGAGAATCCCCGGAGTGAAACCATCCATGTTGACAATGCTTTGTTACAATGGATCAGAAACTGCAGCTGGTCTATGGATGGCATCCTACTTTATTGCAATCAAAGGAGTTTCTCCAGGCACCGCAGCAGCGTTAACGTCTTTATTCTATATTGGGATTATTGTTGGTCGTCTTATTTCTGGTTTTCTGTCTACTAACATCTCAAGTAAAAACCTAATAAGATACGGTGGGTTAGTTGGTTGCTTAGGGCTTTTAATTGTTATATTACCCGTTCCGTATTGGGTTACTGCTGTAGCGTTGTTTATTGTGGGATTAGGCGGAGCACCAATCTATCCTAGTATTGTCCATGCAACACCAGAACGATTTGGTGAGAAGGCTTCTTCGACTGTAATTGGACTAGAAATGGCGAGTGCTTATACGGGTTCGACTCTTATCCCGTTAACAATGGGAATTGTTGCAAGTCAGTTTGGAATGTCTATGGTACCTATTATTTTGCTTATACTTTTTAGTATTATGTATGTCTCTTCAGAAATGGTTAATCGAAGAAATAACATCAGCCTGTAAACTATTGATACGTGCCGTTTGCCTAGAAAAAGTACCTAGTGGTGACTCTGATAAGTCATTATTAGATACTTTTTTCTTTTGCAATATAGAACAATCCTTTACCCGAAAGTACACTTGAAGATATTAATATAACAGTGAATAGTTAGTAGATTTGTCCAACTCTACTTTCAACCGCTTGTTGATGGTAAACTGTTAATAACATAATAGCTATTTTCAGTTTTACAAATAATTTATATTAATGTGAATTTTACGTTCTCATTTTGTTGCTTGCGACAAGATATAATGAGTAAAGGGAAGCTTCTTATGTGATTCTACAGATGTGAGTACTTAATTGGATGACTAAAAGCAAAATAAAAAATATGTAAGCAGTAAGTAAACGAATGAACTATGGAATAATGAAGCTGCACTTTAACAATCAGTTGCAACAACATCATTAAAAAGGAGGAAGCGACAATTATGTTTGGATGGAAATATAAAGGTTTGATTTCCTTCATTGTGTTAGTTTCCTTTATACTGGCTGCTTGTAACAAGACAGTTGATGATCACACTATAAGATTGTCTCATCAATTCAGTAATAATGAAAACAATGAGAATCGTGAACAAAATCTGCATTCATTTATTACTGAAAAATTAATGGGCTCCCAAGGAGTATTTACTAACTTAAAGGATACTGATCAAAATGAGTCCTTTGCTACAGGTCATGAACTATTGAGCGAATCGATGGGACTATTAATGAGATACTATGCATTAACATTACAGCAGGATAGGTTCGATGATAACTTAACGCTTGCTCAAGATGTTTTTTTGACGGAAAGTGGCTTTAGCTACAGATATAGCCCAAAACATAATAAGTTATATACGGTGAATGCAGCTGTTGATGATCTTAGAATCATTAGAGCACTATATGAAGCTGCAGAAATATTTGAAAATGATAGTTATTATAAGAAAGCTAATCAATATGCGGAAAGATTTATGAAATATAATACTCAAAACGGTAATATGTTTGATTTTTATGATGAGTATTATAGGGTTCAGAATAATTTCATAACGCTGTGTTATATTGATTTACGTACATTAAGCTATATGCCGAATCATCCTGATCAACAGATACATATAGATCAAATGAGCAGTATTATGCAAAATGGTTATTTATCCGATGAGTTTCCCTTTTATGAAACAAGATACGTATATGAAACGGAGGACTATCAGTCGGAAGATATTAATACAATTGAATCAATGCTGACGATTTTATCGCTTGCGGAGGTTGGCATGCAACGACTTGAAAGTATTGAGTATATTAAGAAGAATGTTCAGCATGGGACTTTGTACGGAAAATATGCTAAAGATGGTGCTCCTAAAACTGATATTCAATCTACTGCAATCTATGCGATTGCTGCAATGATTGGCTCAGAGATAGGAGACGAAGAGTTATACAAGCAAAGTATTGATCAGATGGAGCGGTTTCAGGTACTTCAAGAAGGCAGTGAATTATATGGGGCATACGGTGATTTAGGGTCGATGCAAGCCTATTCTTTTGATAATTTGCAAGCACTATTAGCTTACGCCTATTAAATATAAGTGAAAAGGCTGGATTAACTATGAAGTTAAGAGACTATCTATATGAGGCAGAAGAGCGATATTATATTACACCGGCATCAGTCGCAGCTATTGGTGTATTTATTATTGCCATAATTACACTTTTCGTGCCTCCTTATATTGGTATGGCTGATAACGGAGACTACTTTCGAATACTCTACAGCAACGGTTTGTTTTTTAATGATCCTAACTATGACAGCCAATACTTAGGTTACTTCGTTAAAAACTACGGGATTTTTCAATATTTCAATGAAAATGGAACAACTATTTTTTCATCACAGTCTATATTCATCAAACTATCAATTTTCTTAAATCAATTATTTTATAGTACAGAAGTATTTGATATTAGGTTTCAAGCAGCAATCTATTTGGTTTTATATGTAATTGGAATTTATTTGCTAGTTGATGCTTTGACTTGGAAGCTTAGAAATATAAAAGCCTATATTATTAGTCTTCTTACAATATTTATTTTTGCAGATTCGGCATATACAGCTTTCTTTAATTCGTTTTTTAGTGAGAGCATCGTACTTATTTCGTTAATATACTTGGTTGCATCTCTACTACTCATAAGAGTAGGTAAATATAATGTGTATGTACTATTAGTAGTGTTCATTGTTGCTAGCTTGCTCCTTACAACAAGTAAGCAACAAAACGCTCCCGTTGGTGTCATCATTGCATTCATGGGGATTTTATTAATATTTGTAAAGAGAAAGAAAATTTATCGGATCATGACAGCAATTTCACTTGCAGCAATTTTATTTGCAGGAATTGGCTCTTATATCTTGATTAGTGATGAATTTCAAAATATTAATAAGTTTCATGCAATGAATAGGGGGGTACTATTAAATTCTTCGGATCCTGAGGCAGCGTTAGAAACTTTTGGGATCGATCGGCAATATGCCGTATTGAGCGGGGATATTTATTATTTACCTTACGCAACAGTTGATGTTAATTCAAATATGCTTGAATATAATTTTTATAATAAATATGGGTCTTTTTCAGTATTGGCCTACTATATTATGCATCCTAGTAAAGGCGCTGAAATGATGGATTTAGCTGCGAAAAATGGTTTTGCTATCCGTCCTGCAGCAATGGGGAATTATGAGATATCTGAAGGGAAAGAGTTTGGTTCTCAAACATCTTTTTTCTCCTTGTACAGTGATATGAAGCAATCTGCTGCGCCAAAAACTTTTGGCTTTATCATCATTTGGGCCAGTGTAATTATTGGATATTTTGCCCCAACATTTATTGCGGCATTTCGGAAAAAGGATAGGGAAGCGATGATTACTTTCCCTTTAATGCTTACGTTAATTGCTATAGCTACCTCTGCAATGCTTGTTTCAATTGTAGGTGCAGGAGATGCAGATTTGGCTAAGCACCAGTTTTTATTCACAGCATGTTTTGATGTGATAACATATTTGTTTGTCTCAAGTTGGCTAGGTCGAAAACTATGATGGAAGGACGTAGAAATGAGGCTAATGGTATGAAACATTTAGTATTACGAATTGTTATTATAGTAATAGGGCTTTCCGTCCTCTGGACAAATCAGTCTGTAAATGCTAAACAAAATAGACAAAATGTTTTGTTAGTATACGATAGTTATGCAACCGGTACTTCAAAAGAGGGAAATGTTGATTCACTTAAGCGTCTCTTAGGTGGCTTAGGAGTAAATGTGACAGTCGTGGATTTTGAAAATTATGAGCATGGTGACGTAGTCGATTTTGCATACGTTATTATTTTAAGAAATCAGTCGGCACAAACTGCTGGAGTAGATATAGTTATGCGAGATATCGAACAATATCAAGGGAAATACTTGCATATAGGCACAAATCCCTCACAGCAATTAGTAAACACATTACAAATGACGGTTCAATCTAAGCAATCTACAACCGTTAATATAGCCATTGATGGATTTAATGACTCCCTACTACTAAGTAAGGAGGATGTTATTATTGAGTCTTCTTCGGAAACTGTCCACTCATATGGAATACTTGAATCTGAGCTTGATGGTATCTTCGCACCTTATGGACTGAACAATGATAAGTATGCTTTTCTTTCTTTTTACAATGATTCGGATATTAGTGAATGGGCCGCAGGCTATATATTAAAGGATTGGTTGAATATAGTCGATCAAGGGAAACTACATGTCATGTTAACAGAAGTTTATCCTTTTTCAGATCTTAATAAGCTACGAGAGATTAGTGATACATTATATGAAGCGGGTATTCCATTTTTAGTTAGCACCAAGCCGATCTTTAATAATTTTGATTTTCCTGCTGCAAAGCGTTACGCGGAAACATTGAAATATATTCAATCACGAAATGGTACGATCATTGTGGATGCTCCTGCTGTATCTTCAACGATTAGTGCTGACATATCCATATTAAGAAGTAACATAGCATCTTATATTGATTTCTTGGCAAGTCATGAAGTGGCTCCGCTTGGAGCAACAGCCGAAATGTATTGGTTTCAGGACCAGTATTATATGTCAGAAGGATTAGCCTTTTATGATTCCACAATTATGCTTCCAAATATCAAAGTAATGAGTAATCAACCAACGAATACCATCACTACTTTCGATTCCTCGTTATATAGCATCTCCTTGGATAAATGGAAAGAGTATGCTTCGCCGAGTCAATTAATAAACGATCTCCCCTTAAATATCGTGCTAACACTCGATATAGAGGAACTTGAAGAAATAGATGAACAATTGAGATGGTTATCGGGAGCATGGTATCAGTTTCATGATTTTAAGTCATCTGCACATCGTATTACTACTGAAAAAAATATGATTACTTCAAGCCAAGGTATTTTACAAATTAATGATGCTGTCGTTGCTATGCATCAAAACTATACGGATATAACCTCAGATTATACTTATGTTGAAGAGCAGGAGGCAAGCTTAGAGACGTTCTTTACTTTTCAAAATAAAATATTCATTATCCTTATTATTGTTATACTGATTATTTTTATGTTTTTATTATTTATTGGTTATCGAATGTATAGGAAAAAATATGTTAGGGAAGGAGAATGAGAATGACCATCGCAGATTTTTTAATGCTGTTCTCTGTTATTAGTATTTGGTCATTGTTGCTAGTTAATGTTGTATTAATCATATCCGGATATTTATATTACATTAAAAATGACAAAAGAAAAATCCCTATAATTGAAGGAGAGGCACCGTTTGTCTCCATCATGGTACCTGCTCATAATGAAGCTAAAGTCATCATACAGACTGTACGATCATTACTAGCATTAGATTATCCACACGATCGCTATGAAATTATTGTTATCAATGATAATTCTTCTGATAATAGCAAAGACTTGCTTCAACAATTAAAAGAGCAACACGCTCTCAGAAACTTTATCATTATCAATACGGATGCTGAAACAGGTGGTAAGGGTAAATCCAATGCATTAAATATTGGGTTTCAGACAAGTAAAGGGGAAATTATTGCAATCTATGATGCAGATAATACTCCAGAAAAGAACGCTCTGAAATACTTAGTTGCTGAACTTATGTACGATGATACATTAGGAGCAGTTATTGGGAAATTTAGAACGAGAAATCGAAATGTAAATCTGTTGACTCGCTTTATTAATATTGAAACATTATCTTTTCAATGGATGGCTCAAGCGGGAAGATGGAACTTGTTTCAGCTTTGTACGATACCAGGTACAAACTTTATACTTCGAAGAACAATTATTGATCAAATTGGTGGGTGGGATACGAAGGCGATTGCTGAAGATACAGAAATTAGTTTTCAAATCTATCGTTTAGGCTATCGGATCAAATTCCAACCTAAGTCTGTAACATGGGAACAAGAGCCGCAAACGTTAAGGGTATGGTTTAAGCAAAGATCGAGATGGGCAAAGGGAAATATATATGTCATTGTTAAAAATATTCCGTTACTATTTGATCGATCTGCCAAAAAAATTAGATTTGATATTTTGTATTTCTTATCTATATATTTTTTGCTATTGACCTCATTAATAGTATCCGACGTTATTTTAATTATGAATGCTTTAGGATTTGTCCAAACAACGATTGCCAGTCTAAGTTCGTTTTTATGGTTATTAGCTGTTATTTTGTTTATCGTAGGAACATTTATTACTCTTGTGACAGAGAAGGGAGAAATGCGACTATCTAATGTATGGATTATTATGCTTATGTATATTACCTACTGTCAACTATGGATGGTTGTTGCTGCCTACGGATTTTATCATTATATAAAGGATGTAATATATAAACGTGAAGTGAAATGGTATAAAACAGAACGTTTTTAGAAAATGAAAATTTTCGTAAATGAAACAAAGTTTTTTCAGTTACACATAATTATTGACACAGTCAGAAAGCGAGGGAATAAGCATGGACAAAAAACAGTTTGTGTTAGCATTGCTTTTCACTTTCTGTATACTCTTTTCTATCAATCAGAAAGTAGATGCGAAGGAGTTAGGAAGTACAGACTTGAATAAAGCTAAAACTTCAACACAGCTATATGAATATCAACTAAATAGTGCATCAATTTCAGGCTATCAATCTACTAATTATCAATACTTTACGGTAGAAGATTACTGGGAAGTAAAGGATGTGCAGTTAAAGATTAAATATGATTCATCGACTCTTGTTAATGAACATACATCTAGCTTGACATTATATTTGAATGGAACTCCGTTTCATTCTTTCCGACCAGTTGTCGGTCAAAATCAAGAAGTGTTAATTGATATACCTGCTGAGTTAGTTATTTCTGGTACGAATACATTAATGATCGAAGGTAATCGGAAGACTGATAGTAATGAAGATATGTATAATGTATGTGTGGTTGAAGACTATTCTGATAATTGGTTAACAATCAAGGACTCATCTATCATCAAATTAGGCTTTGACAGACAACCAATAGAGGATAGTATAAGCCAGTTTATTAAATTGTTTAATGGAATGGATACGTTATCCGCTGAAACCAATACCGTTGTAGTAAATGAGAATGCTTCAGCTACAGAATTAGAGGCAGCGATATATAGTCTTTCGGGTCTATCTAAATCTAAAGGAGATGGGGATAAACAGATCCCACTAATAATGAACAGTGATACAGAAGTTAAGCAAAAAGAATTTCTGTTGTTAGTAAGCAAATATAAAGATTTACCTGCAGATGTGGCTCAACAGGTTGGAAAATTAGATGTTGAAGATAGGGCGATCTTAAAGCTCGTTCAAATTGGTCAGCAACATATTCTAGTCGTTACCTCTAATAATGATGAGCTTTTAACAAAGGCTGGTAGATATGTAGCTAATCAAGAGTTAATAACACAAACTACTGCTTCTGAAAAGTGGATTGATGAAAGTACTGAAGTTATGACGCCAGCAGTAGCGAAAAGCCAGTATATTCAATTAACTGAAGCTGGGGATAAGTTAACAGGTCCAATGCATAACGAAAAAAGCTACTTTGTATCATTACCTGCCAATCAAACGATTGCAGAAGCTAGTAAAATTCGGATTGATCTTCGCTACTCACAAAACCTAAATTTTAATCGTTCATTAGTGACTGTACTGATTAATGATCAGCCTATCGGGAGTAAGAAGTTATCAGAAGTTATGGCAAATCAAGATGTGTTAGAATTAACGATTCCTCAAAACCTTAATGTTAATGGGAATTTTACAGTAACTGTTGCGTTTGATTTGGAGATTGAAGGTTTATTATGTGTAAATAATCAAGATCAAACGCCTTGGGCTTACATTGATAACACGTCCATCATGCAATTGAATACGACTGATTTGAACGATTTACTGTTTAACTATTATCCAGCTAGTTTTTTAAGAGACGGTGGGTATAATTCTGTAGCAGTTATTCTGCCGGAACAAACAGATAGCGCGGATTATCTTTCACTATCTTATGTTTTCAATTTGTTAGGTCAGTATGCACAAACAAATCACGGGGAAGTAAAGGTGTACTTTAATTCAGTTGATTCCACTTTATTAGAGAATAAACAGATTATCGCTATCGGTTCGTACAAAAACAATGAATTTATTAGAGAAAATAACGAGCGATTGTACTTTAAGTATGATCAAAACGGTGAAGGTTTTATTTCTAATGAAAAGAAGAGCATAGAATCGGAATATGGCAAGAGAATTGGATCATTACAATTAATCCAATCACCTGTTAGTGAAGGTTTTGGTCTAATGGTCATTACTGGTGCACAACCACAATACTACGTGCAAGCAGCTCAATTAATTTCTGCTGAAAGTGCATTGTGGAAATTGTATGGTGATGGTGTAATTACAGATACGAATGGTAATTTATCAATTTATCGCTTTAAGGAAGATTTGCCAACGCGCTCAACAGTATCAAATATTTTAGAGCGTAAGGATGTGCAGAATTTCGTAATTTCGGCCATGCTTACAATGACAGTTGCAATAGTATCATTGCTGTTATTAACTCGCAAATACTGGCGTAAGCGGAGGAAAAATGATGAAACGATTTCAAAACAGCTTTCTATCTGATGTAGCATTTTTATCATTTATCGTTGTCTGTATAGTTATGACATTATTTGTATCAAGTGATCCAAATGCATACGTAGTAAATGTTATTTTGTTAAATGCTGCATTTTTAATTGCTATTATCACTTACTTTTCAACAATGATGACGGGATTAATTTTGAATTTGTTATTTATTTTCGGGTACGGTTCTTTTACAATATATCAAGCCGTAACCTTAGGTGATCTTGTAGGTACTTCTAATTATTTTTGGCTTGTGATGACGCCAATTGTGACCGTACTAGCGTGGTTATTAACTCAAACAAATAGAAAATTGCAAGAGGAAAATGATCGTCTTCAGAGACAATCTTTATCTCTTGCAATGATTGATGAAAGAACAAGACTTAAGAATACACTTTCGTATCAGCAAGATATAACAACTTTTATGGCGTTATCAGAAAGATATAAGATACCACTTACCCTATTGGTCATTAATGTGAAATATTGGGACGAAATAAAACGGATTATGACCGCTGATAAGTTTTCTAGTGTGTTGCTTGAAGTATCTGATATAAGCCAATCGCTTGTTCGAACAAATGATTCATTATATTTACTAAACAATGAAAATCCTACTTGGGGTATTGTTTTGTTCACAGATATTGAAGGCGCAGAAATTGTTATTAAACGGTTTAAGGATAAAATCGATGAGTTGAATGAATATGAATTTAAAGAGAAGTATACAGTTGAACTTCAATTAAGAGTGGGTACAGCGCAGTATGATCCCAAAAATCCTGTATCTCCGCTAGAATTAATATCTGTAGCTAAACGTACAATGGAATATGATGTTTGAAAAGTGAGATTCAAGTGGTTATATCATCGTAAACTAATAAAGCAGCTCGCTCCTCTTTCGAGGGCGGGCTGCTTTTGCTCTTATAGCTTAACCATTTGATTGAATATTGGAGCATTTTTATCTCCGCTTACGTTCTATTAATATAGTTAGACTCACCAAAGTAACAAATATAGTCGCGCCCATGTCAGACAGGATCGCAATCCATAACGTAAGCCAACCTGGGATCGTAAGCAATAGCGCAATGATTTTCAATCCGAGTGATACTGTAATATTAAAGCGAATAACTCGATTGACACGCTTAGCCACTGATATAGCTTCAGGCAATTTGCCTAAGTGATCTTGCATTAATACGATATCGGCAGTCTCGATGGCACTGTCCGTGCCTTTTCCCATCGCAATTCCTAGTTGTGCTGAAGCGAGAGCAGGGGCATCATTAATACCATCGCCAATCATAGCAACTGTACCTATAGCTGACAACTCTTTCACACGAGTCACTTTATCTTCAGGTAGAAGGCTACCATAATACTGAGAAACTCCAACGGCAGAAGCAACTTTTTCGGCTGTCTTCTGGTGATCTCCCGTTAGCATGACGGTACGCTTAATCCCTAGTTTATGCAAAGCTGCAATGACATCTCGACTTTCTTCGCGAATTTCATCTGCTATACCGAACATGCCAAGCACTTGCTGTTCATCTGCAACTAATACTAGTGTTAAGCCCCCCTCTTTCAGCTCATTAATCCGCCTCTGTATAGTACCTGGTATTACAATATGCTCTATACTTTGTTCGTTGCCGAGCCAATAGTGATTACCTGCAATTTTTGCTTTAATACCTCGGCCGTTAATCGTCTCAATTTCATCTGGATCGGGGCTAACAATAGCTCTACGTTCTATTTCTTTCATAATCGCTTTTGCTAATGGATGTGAAGACGACTTCTCAATCGCTCCTGCAACTTTGAACAAACGTGCTTCATCATATACTTCTAATTGAGCGACATGAGGTTCACCTTTCGTCAATGTACCTGTCTTATCAAAGGCAAGCGTATCAATTTTACCAAGCTGTTCTAAGAAAACTCCGCCTTTTACAAGAATTCCGTGCCTTGCAGTACGTGTAATTCCTGAGACGATAGCAATTGGTGATGATAGAATTAATGCGCAAGGACAACCAACAATTAATACGGATAGTCCTTGATATAGCCATGTTTCCCAATTACCTTGCATGAGCAGGGGAGGGACTAGCATAACTAGAGCTGCAACGATCATAATGAGCGGTGTGTAATACTTTGCAAATTTATTAATAAAAAGTTCTGTAGGCGTCTTTGTTTCTTGTGCTTCTTGCACAAGGTGAAGAATTTTCGCTAGGGAAGAATCTTCGTATGCTTTTTGAATGCGAACAATTAGTAATCCTTCATTATTAATACTTCCACCAAAAACAGACTCTCCAGATTCTTTCTCTACAGGCAGTGGTTCACCTGTAATCGCGGCTTCATTGACTGAACTTTTTCCTTCGGCGACGAAACCATCAGATGGAATCTTCTCTCCAGGTTTAATTTTAACTAGGTCACCGATTTGCAACGAGGCAATTGGTACAATCGTTTCTTGACCGTTGTGTAACTTTAATGCTTCTTTTGGTGCAACTTGAAGCAGTGTTTCCATAGAACGTCGAGCCTTTTCCATTCCGTAGCCTTCGAGTAATTCATTAACACCGAACAATATTGCGACAAGTGTAGCTTCTTTCCATTCACCGATAGCAACAGCTCCGATTAAAGCTATCGTCATTAAAGTATCGATATTGAATTTAAATCTGGACAAGTTTTTTAAGCCGCGAATAAAGGTTGTGTATCCACTAATGATCGTAGCTGCTAAAAATAGAAGGATGATTGCTTGTTGTTCAATTACTCCTTCCAGCAGTAATGCTGCTGCATAGAGCACACCGGAGGTTATCAATAATGTGAGTATTTTATTATTGCTGTCCGCATGGCTATGGTCGTGTCCGTGATCCCCATGGTCATGTCCATGATGTCCGTTAGAGCCATGAGCATGATAATCTGCATGGTTGTGTTCATCATTTAATTGGTGTGCAATATAGGCACCATCTGATTTTAATATTTTAGTAACCTTAGTCATAGAGATTTGGGGACTAATCGTAAGTTTACCAGAGTTATAATTTAGCGTTGAGTCTTTTCCATGATCCAATTGTTTAAGTTCATCTTCAATGCGCTGTGCACAACCACCACAGGATAGTCCTTTCACTCGATATTCATTCATTGACGGTCCTTCTTTCAAGTTTATATATGAATACTTACTCATATGATATGCCGAATGAGAAAATATGTCAACGATTTTTGAATCCATAATGAAGTAGTATTAGTGAGTACTCGACCACTAGAGAAGATGACTGCCTTATCCGTAATCTTTCTGATATAATAAATAAAATGAATGAAAAGGCGGTGTGAAAAAATGGTTCGAATAGCGGAAGAGAATTGCGACGATACTTGTTTGGGCACCGAGATTAATCTCAATCATTTGCATACAAATAAAATTGATGAGAAAACTGCTATTGATTTGGCCGAAATATTTAAAGCGTTAGGTGATCCGACACGAGTGAAGTTAATTCATGCTTTATTGAGTAATGAATTATGCGTTCATGATCTGTGTGTAGTATTAGGTATGACGCAGTCAGCCGTGTCTCATCAACTCCGGTATTTACGCGATGTTAGGATGGTAAAGCGTCGTAAAGAAGGCAAGACCGTATACTATTCAATAGACGACGATCATGTGAAAGAGATATTTATTCAGACGCTAAACCATTTGCAGCACACTTCACTACATGAGTAGCGGGAATATAATAGTCAGTCGTACATAGAAGAAAAAGTGGCGATCAATTCTCGGTTATCAACTGGAGAGTGGTCGCCTATTTTTGTAAACATTACTTTACAGTAGCTTGTGAAATACTATAAGTGATTATGTACCATAATAATAAAAGTACACAATAAAATGAGTAAATGTCTGAAAATATAGCTGAACAATGTTCATATTATGTTGAAAACCATTGGTTACATTAAAGTACCTACTTACAATAAGTAAGCAAGTATGAAATAATGATAATGAATGGCTATGATTGATCACATCAAATTCATCTAGAAGGAATGATATACAATGAATAAAACACTTCAACCTGCGATGTTGGAAATATTACAAGATAAAATACAAATGATTGAAGCAAACAAAGGAGCCATTTATTTAGTTGGTCCGATTAAGTTACCTGTCAATTTGGAAGGCGAAACATATGTGTTTCAATGGTATTGCTGGTTAAATAAATGCCAAGCTACGGACAACTACGAGGAAGTTATTAAACAATTGTCCTCCGCGAATTTAGCGGAGTACCAACAATCTAGCGTGCTGGTCTATGGAGATTTTGCTAATGCGGAAGATGCACTTATTCGCATGCATTCCATTTGCCACACTGGTGATATATTTGGCAGCAAAAGATGTGATTGTGGTTATCAATTAAAGCAGTCGATGAAAAATATCGTCGATAATGGAACAGGCGCACTCTTCTACTTGGCAAATCACGAAGGACGTGGCATCGGCTTATTTAGTAAAGCTATGGCATATGTTTTGCAAGAGAATGGTTATGACACTGTAGATGCTAATGAAAGTCTTGGTTTTGTTGATGATTCGAGGAATTATGATGATGCTATAAAAGTACTTAAAACGCTAAGATCGAAACCAGTCACACTTATGACCAATAATCCGAAGAAAATCGCTGCCATGAAAAATGCTGGTCTTACGTTATCTGGAAGAGAGCCAATATGGGGAGATAACTCTGAGTTTAACGAGAATTATTTGCAAACCAAAATTGAGCGTTCTGGACATTTGAAAGATGATGGAGTGTGTTCTAATGAGTAACGATCAATTTTATATGCGATTAGCGTTAGATAACGCACGTGCAATGAAGGGTCAAACTGAGCCCAACCCATTAGTTGGCTCGGTTATCGTTAACAATAATAGAATCGTCGGTATTGGTACTCACTTGAAGGCTGGAGAACCACATGCAGAAATTCACGCTATTCGCATGGCTGGGGAACAGGCGAGAAATGGTACGATTTATGTCACGCTAGAACCATGCTCTCATTACGGAAGAACAGGTCCGTGTGCGCTTGCTATCGTTGAAGCAGGTATCAAAAAAGTTATAATCGCCACTCTTGACCCGAATCCCGTAGTAGCAGGTAACGGTGTTAAAATATTGCAAGACGCTGGCATTGAAGTTGTTGTAGGTGTTATGGAAGAGCAGTCTCGTGGAATGAATGAAGTATTCAACAAATTCATTGTGGAGAAAAAACCTTACATAACGATGAAAGCGGGAAGTACACTAGATGGGAAAATTGCCACCCATACGTTAGACAGCAAGTGGATTACTTCAGATGAAGCAAGACATGATGCGCATGTACTACGTAATGAACATATGTCTATATTAGTCGGAGTTAATACAGTCATTGAAGATGATCCTGAATTGACGACAAGAATTGCAAATGGGAGAAATCCGATTCGAATCGTTCTAGACTCGACATTACGAATTCCTTTGGAGGCAAAGCTTGTAACGGATCAACAAGCGGAAACATGGATTTTTACAGCACAAAATTATGATCAACAGAAAAAAGCCAAACTTGAAGAGTTAGGTATTACTGTATATCCAACTTCAGGAACGGAGCATGTCGATGTGCATGATGTTGTGCGTTTGCTTGGCGAAAAGCTTGTTTCATCTGTACTAATTGAAGGTGGCGGAACGATTCATGCTGCTTTTCTTGAGCATAAACTCGTAGATAAAGTCATTATATATATGGCACCCAAATTAGTTGGCGGTACTCTTGCCCCAACGTTCCTTGAAGGCACAGGGGTCACGCTAATGAAGGATGCAGTAGACTTAGCAAATCTAACGATTACTCCTATAGGTAATGACTTTAAGTTTACAGGCTACCCACAATATAATTAATCATTGATGGAGCGTAAGAATAATCTACGTAACTTAAGAAAATGATCATCAACTTTGGCAGTATGTTAAGAGGGGAGAAAAACAACATGAAAATCGGGATCTTGGATCAGGGGCCAATTACAAAAGGACATACTCCTGAGCAGGCACTTCAATTTATCGAGGAGTTAGCGATATTAGCAGATTCACTTGGTTATTCTCGCATGTGGATGGCTGAACATCATAATACACAGTGGTATGTCAGTACAGCACCCGAAATACTTGCGGCTCATCTAGCGGCGAAGACCAAGCAAATTCGTATTGGTACGGGTGGCATTATGATGATGCACTATTCGCCATTTAAGATGGCGGAAGTGTTCAAAACGCTCGCAGGTCTTAATCCAGGACGAATTGATTTTGGTGTTGGACGAGCACCAGGTGGAGATCCAGTAGCAACTCGTGCGTTGGCAGAAGGTCGTTCACAAATGGGTATGGATATGTATGAGAAGTTATCAACTACGCTCCGCTTAATGAGTGACCGTAAACCTAATTCATCTATATATGATTCAGTTATTGCTTCTCCGACCAATATTAAGCTTCCAGAGGCATTTTTACTTGGATCTACAGGGAATAGTGCAATTCAAGCAGGTAAAATGGGTGTTGGTTATGCGTTTGCTCATTTCTTCTCAGGCGAGATGCATAAGGAAGTATTTGAAGCGTACAGAACATATTTTGAACCCTCTTACTTTATGGAAAAGCCGCTTATTAATGTTACTTATTCTGTAACTGTTGCACCGACGGTTGATGAGGCGGAGTTTTATGCAAAGCCACTTGACATTTGGCGCCTGAATTTCTTGAAGGGGCAAATCGGGCAAATACTTTCTCCAGAAGAAGCGGCAGAGGTGCAGTTTACCGAGATGGATAAGATGACAGTGAAACAAAATCGTAATATTCATTTGGTGGGAACAGCTGTGCAAGTAGCCGATCGCCTTCGTGCAGATCAAGAATACTTCGGTTTTGAAGAAGTAATGTTCAATTTGAATCAACATGGACAGAAATCGCGTTTGCAATGCGTTCAATTGTTAGCTAAAGAGTTGCTGTAAGTGCATGTGCGATGATGTAACCTTATATAAAAAGCCTCTTAAAGAGAAATTGCAAAAATTCTATTTAAGAGGCTTTGTTTTAATAACTACTCAGTTTTTTGCTAATATAGCACGTTGTTTGAACCAACTAATTATTACATAAATAATGAACAAGAGCACACCTATTTCAATAGCATGGTCGGCAACATTAAGCACCCCTCCGCCACGAATAATAAAGTCAGTCACTTGGCCATAAAGAAGTCGATCTATACCGTTACCGATCGCACCTCCGACAAGAAACCCAAAGCTACTATCGATTAGTACCCCCTTCATATCACCAGTCTTACGATAATATAGAACGCCTACGACGAATATTACAGCTATTACACCGAACAGTCTTGCGTTACCAGGTAACAACCCGCCCGCCATACCACTATTTTCGATATGTGTGAGAGGGATTCCCCATAGTGTAAAAGCTTGGTCAATCTCAATATATGCTCGAATAATAAATTTAGTTAGTTGATCGATTAGAATTACTAAAATTGCGATAACATAAAATGCGATATTAATCCCTACTTTCGTATAGAAGATATGAGGATGTTATGAGATTATTGTAGTTTGTCTAATGTTATACGATAGACGAAGGGTTCTTGTTCCATCATTATGATAGACGTGTTCTGCCTCTTCTTGTTCGTTAATAGTAATAGCATATAAACTCGTGATCTGTTAAATTACTATTATATGGTAAATGATAGTTGGTTAGCTATGTATAGGGGAGGATTCAATGTTCAGAGTAACAGTAAGTTTAATCATTATCATTATTGCGCTTATGGGGTGTGAAAAAGTGTCAAAAACTAATGAAAACGTACCAGTAATACATAATCATAAATTCAATATGACATCGATAGACGCTACCACCGCAGGCATATTAGAAAGTACCCCTTTCAAATTCACACTAGACACTTCATACTCCCAGCCTCATCAATACGCAATTTACTACGGGCAATTACAATATAGCGGTATCACAGATTATTCGAATTATAATTTCATTATAGTGTCAGACACAAACGTGGAAAGCGTTACAAAAGTAAGAGAGCAAGGGGTAAAGGTTTTTCAATACATACCTTACGGCTCAAGATTTGAAGATTCAGATCAATATATAGAAGCATTACAAGAAACGATAAAGTCGTTTAAGGAGCAAGGGATTGCAGATGGGGTTTTCCTTGATGAAAGCGATATTGCTTATTGGGACGCCTCATATCAAGAAGATACAACCAAGCAACAGATTTTCTATTCTAGACTTCAAGAAATAACGCAATACATTACGTCTTTGGAGATGGAAAGTGTTGTGAATGGAACGAGATCGTTTGCTGAACTTGGTAATTATTTTTTATGGGAAAGTTATATTGGCTATTGGAATTCTAATCAATTGGTATGGGATTCTTCGACTTCACTAGATCGAACAATATCTCCTAACGGAGAAGTTACATATGGCAGAAGGTTTACAGATTGGAACTTTGAAGGGACGACATATGTAGACAATGGTAAAGTAGTTGGTGGTCAGCAAGGTGCAATGGAAATCGTACTAGATATGGATCAAATCTTAAAGACTGAAGATATTAGAGATCAATATGATTGGATATATCCACAATGGAAGGGCGATGGTGGAAGTAAGGATACCGTTGCGGTAAAAGCTTGGATAGGTGATAACTTACCGTTCGATACGAGTACATGGACAGTTGTGCCTGAACTTTGGACAGGTGAAGCCGAAAGTTGGATTGGAATAGGTAAGCGATCAAAATATTTGAAGTTACGATTTGAATTTAACGGTGCAAATGAATTGAGTATGGGACAAATGCTCTTAAAGTTTAATTATAATTATCCATATTGGGATATGAATAGCTCTAACGGAACAGCAGATACCAATCCTTATATGTGGAATTTCAATAATAGTCAGCTCGACTATATAAAGCAAAAAAACTTCAGCAGTAACTCATCTATTAACACGTTAACCCAGAGTTATGGAGAGCTAAGTGATCAAGGGCGTATCGAGTATACGTTTTTAAGCAATGCAATTGATGAGCTATATGGCTGGAGTTACGCTCATCCGTTAATGCAAACCTTACAATACTTTGACATCCAGAGTGAACCTATAGGTATGTTGTTGCGTAAAGAGAAAAACGGTAATATCACAACTGGTTACTTTACAGGTAGTACTGCAATTATCGATTCATCATCTCATACAGCGAAACTAGATATAGTCAAACCTGATTATTACTACAATAATGCAATTACAATAGATGGAGATATGTCTGATTGGAGTAACAGCGATCAACTTTATAAAAATTCCAGTACTGGTTATACTGCAAGTTCGTATTATTGGGGTGCGACAGAATTAACTTTTGCGGAAGGGACATTCGACAATGTTCAAGTAACGACTAGAAATGGAGAAACATCACTTGAACTTATCGAGGATGGTACGGGAAGTTGGATTAGTGGAATTCAAGGGGAGGACTCATTCCACAGTAGAAAAAATATGATTGATCAAAGTTGGCAAGGTAGCGAAAATGGTACAGTTAACTATTACATTCAAATTGAAAATGAAGATGGCACATGGTCAGATTGGACATTACAATTACCAGGTACTACTCAACCAACTGTAGACTTCTACAGCTTTAGAGTAAAAGTAGAGTTGAATGGTCAGAAATATAAAGAATCTATTGTTTCAACAAGTGAAGAAAGTCTAAAGTCAAAAGCTGTTTCGTTTTCTTCTTCGTCACATATGTGGAAAACTTATATAGCTGAAGATGCGCATGTAACTAGCTTATCTATGACAGATGATCGTCATTATCTATACATCAAATTAAAAGTTGCAGGACATATTAATTTAAAAACTAATAACGATGGTATCCCATATTATTTCTACAATATATATATCGATTCGAACGGTAACTTATCCCAAGGTTTTAAAGGTTCATGGTGGAATTCTCCTGCTGTAGCTGCAACATATAGAATATCTAATGACGCAATGTATCAGTGGAATGTAAAGTCTACAGATCAGCATAGCAATGAAGGTTGGGAATGGTTAGGCACTGAAGGTGTAGATTATACGGTAAATTCATCAGGCGATGAAATTGAATATCGTATTGCAAAAAACTCCCTCGGAAGTCTAACAACAACTAACGTTAATTTTTATGTAACAGTAGATGAAGTCGCAACGATGCATGGACAATTTATTCAACCTGATTATTTGAACGGCACAGAATTTACTGGACAGCTAACTTACGTTCAAAAAGTATTTCAACCTTATGTCCCACATGGATATATACAATCAGAAGTTATAGAAGCAGTCAAAGGAAGTCACGCTACATTAACTTGGAATGAAACTATTGTCGAGCAGACAGATGTTAAAGCATGGATTAGAACAAGATCGATAGGTAGTGATGTATGGAATAATTGGACAGAAATTAACAATGGTGGAGTTATTGAAGAGGATTTTGATCGAATTCAATATAGCCTGGGCCTATATACCGAGCAAGGAGATAATAGTCCTGAAGTGTCCGATATCGTACTAAGTTATGAAGAAGGAAGAATAGACTAATTCATCATTCTAATGGCGATCTATCATAACAAAAATGCCCTCTGATCATTGCTGATCAGGGGCATTTTTGTTGATTTCTTGAAAAGCACGAGACAATGTTGAGACTAACGATACATGCTCAGTTAATGAATTACTTCGCTACAACGCCACCATCAACTGGAAGTTCTACGCCAGTAATATGACTTGCATCATCTGAAGCAAGGAATAGAACTGCAGCAGCAACCTCTTCTGCTTGACCAAGCTCAGGTAGAGCAATTTGATTTAAGAAATACTCTTTGTATTGTTCCATATGTGGTGCACTCATAGGAGTTACGATATAACCTGGATATACGGAGTTAACACGAATGTTCTTTTTACCGAAATCGACAGCAGCTGCTTTTGAAATTGAACGAACGGCACCTTTAGACGCAGTGTAAGCACCTGCACCAGCCATACCAGTTAGCGCAGAAATGGATGCAATGTTAACGATTGATCCACCTTTATTTTGTTCCATAAGAGGAATAGCTTGTTGCATACCGTACATAACACTATTCACATTAATGGCATAAGTACGTGCCCATTCTTCTTCGGTTTGATCTTCGAATTTTGTTGATAACGAAATACCAGCATTATTAACTAGAATATCAAGTTTGCCATAAGTTTCAATCGTTACACTATATACATGAGTCCAGTCTTCTTTGGACGCAACGTTATGTTTAATTGCAATTGCTTCGCCACCTGCTTCGACGATTTGAGCTGCAACAGCTTCTACAGCTTGCAAATTAATATCAGTCAGAACAACTTTAGCGCCTTCTTTTGCAAATAAAATGGCTTCTGAAGCACCCATTCCGCTACCTGCACCAGTGATTACTGCAACTTTTTGATCTAATCTCATCTGATTCACCTCATGAATATAATTTGATAGTCTGACTATCATATTTTTTATTCTAGTCCTTTTGTGATAACATTGCAAATAAAAGATAGTAACTAATTTAAGGAGGGAACAACTTTGACTGAAGGGCTGCGAGAAAAGAATAAAAATGCTCGTTATCAAAGTATTGTATCGACAGCAGAGCAATTATTTCTGGAATGTGGGCTTAATAGTGTCCAGATGCAAGATATTGCAAATGCTGAAAAAATAGGGGTCGCAACATTATTTCGTTATTTCCCCAAAAAAGATAGTTTGATCGTTGCAGTAGCTATTCAAAATTTAGAACGCAAAATACCAATATTTCAACAGATTTCAAGTTCTCCAAAATCGGCGTATGAACGATTGGAAGATATATTAGATTATGTGCTTGGAAATCAAACTCAATCTAGCTTGAAATCAACAAGATTTCGAGAAGCATTTGAAAGCTATGCTTCCTTTTCAAAGGAACCACTTCCTAATATTCAAGATTACATTGAATCGCAGAAACAAGTAACTTTGATGCTAGATCCAATTATTGAAGATGGGCAACGAGATGGTTCCCTGCGTCAAGATATTCCGATAAAAGAATCCATTATGACGGTCATTAATGCGTATGGTATATTCGGCAACAATATAGCATTGAAGTCAGAAATCACTTACCTTGATGGCATTCAACCTGAAATTCAGCAAAAATTATTAAAAGAGATGCTGCTATCGTATGTTCGAGCAATTTAATTTAGTATTATTAGTGATACTCGAAAGTTTATAAATCTACTAAAGAATGTTTACATATTTCCCTCCTAATAGTAGTATTAATGGATATACACTAATTATTTCCAATATATTATGGGAGGTTAATAGATTTATGAAGAAAATTAGAAGTGTTAAGAAATTAGTTGCTTTCATTTTGATTTGTAGCATGATTGTTTTGGCTGGTTGTCAAGCCATTGGTGGGGTAGATCTTAATGCAGCACTGAAAAACTCATTAAAGGTGACTTCTACTGAAGGAAATTCTTCTATGGAATTTAAGTTGCATCTTAATGAAGAGGCATTGCTTGCAGATGAGTATTTTGCTAGTGACGAGGAACTTATTTCTCTTATTCGTTTAATTTCCAATGTGAAAGTATCTGTTACTGAAATAAAAATGCAGGATCAAAAAAATATGTCCTTTAAAGGTAATCTAACATTAGGTGACCTTTCTCAAATTAATTTTGACGTAAAAATGTCAGAAACATTACTTATTATTTCACTAGACGGTGCTACTCGCTCATTCACTTTCGATCTAACAGGTGAAACAGCAGAGAGACTGATGTACGATGAATATGGTATAACATTTGATGAAGATGATGAGTTTGCAAGTGAATATGTCATTGATGATGAGAAAATACTTGCTACGATTCAAAGTGCAAGTGAGTTAGTAACTAACTTTGGTATTGAGAAATTACCTAATATCGAAAGAGTATCTGTAACTTCCGTAACAGAAGACATTAATGGTGAATCTACCCAATTAATGAAAGTCCATGGTGAATTAAAAGGTATGGAGCTATGGAATTGGGGTAAGAAATTAACAGATGCACTACTTGCAGACCGTGTAGGACTTGAAAAATTAATGGGTGAAGTATTGAATCTATTCTTGGAAGATCCTGCATTAAATGAATATCTTGATATTTATGATCCAACAGATTATAAGGATGGGATCGTACAGGAAGCTGATAAGAAAGTTTTCATCGATGAAGCTGTTTCTGAAATTATGACTACTTTTGAAGAAATGAAAACTTCAATGGCAGAGCTTGAAACAGAAGAGAAGGAATGGTTAGAATTATACTTAAATGATTCACTAGAGATCAAATTTGATCTTTATGTAGATTCAAAACTAGATATTCGTAAACAAGCATTCTCACTAAACTATTCTTTAAATGATGAGATAAAGGAAGAAATTGGTACAAATATCTTTGAAGGATTTAGCCTCACTTCCGAGAATGAAGCATGGAATGTTAACGGAGTAGTTAAACCGAATGTGCCAGTGGCATCAGGTCTAGAAGTTAAAATCGAATCATTAGATTATTTAGAAGGTTTTGAGATTGTTAATTTCTTTGACGAAGAGTCAGTTGTTTATGATTTATTGAAAAACAAATTGCATATAACAGAGCAGTACTATTGGAATTATATTGACGAAGAATCTTATAATGGTGCTTTTGTTAATAAAGATAAATTCGGAATGATTCCTGTTCGAGAGCTTATTGAAGAGTTCGGAGGAACGGTGAAGTTTGACAAAGCAACAAATCAAGTGATTGTATATGATAAAGCAACAAAGACAACGATTAAGCTACAAATTGGCAGTGATATAGCGATCATTAACGGTGAGACTGTACAATGGCCAACACCAGTTATTACACATAATGGATCTACGTACGCACCAGCAAGAGCCTTCGCAACTGCACTTGGAGCAGAAATTGTATGGGATAGTCAATATGGAGAAGTCGATATTACGAGAGAGCCATAATTGTAACTATAACCGAAGTCTAGTGTAATCAATATCACAACTGCATAAGATGTGCAATCAATCTTTAGGCATTATCATCAAATATTCCGATCAAGGAACTATTTGATGATAATGCCTTTTTTATTGTGCAATCATAATTTATTTTTAAGAAAGTGTTTACAAAAAGCTGTTTGCTTAATATATTAGTACATCAAGATGTTTCAGCATGATGTGAAAGAGGTGACATGAATTCATGTACAATAGAAAATGGATTCGCTTAATTTCCCTTGCTGCCGCCCTTATTACTTTTGCTATTGTTTATATTATTATTCGTTGATTATACTAAACCAGGCTTTGCACGCTATACTGCATACACATACGTTGAACTACTTTCTCTCATAGTACGAATTTCACTATAAGAAAATGCGATCAACGGAAAAAGTCAGTTTCATTCATAATAAAACCCGTTAAAATCTAATGATTTTAACGGGTTTTATTATCCGAATAGAATAAAGCTTGTACTTATTTACAACTAATACTAATTGAATTACAAAAACATACCAAATCTTTCCATTGTGTCCTGTGTTGTTGAACCATCACTACTTATAATCTAAGTGGGAATTGAAACTTTCCTAATTTAATACTATGGAGGTATTGATGATGTGGAAGAAAACGATCAAGTTAATCTTTATGTCGTTTCTTTGTTTGACACTGCTATCAGTTCATGGATGGCAACCACACGAAGTTATGGCAGCTCCAACGTTTGCAAAGGGAGCAGATATTAGCTGGGTACCAGGCATGGAAGCACAAGGGTATAAGTGGAAGGATAAAAATGGCGTACAGCGAGACATTTTAGAAATACTGAAAAATGACTATCAGATGAACTCTGTTCGGATTCGAGTTTGGGTGAATCCATCAAGTAATTACGGGAATGGGTATCTAACTGTTGATCGTGCGGCAACTTTAGCTAAGCGAGCAAAGGATATGGGTATGAGTGTTATGTTGACATTACATTATAGTGATTCATGGGCGGATCCAGGTAAGCAAACTAAGCCAGCAGCATGGGCTAACTACACGTTCCAGCAGTTGATGGATGCCGTATATAATTGGTCAAGATATGTAATGACTTCTATGCAAGCCAAAGGGGTCACGCCTGATTGGGTACAAATTGGCAATGAAACGAATAACGGAATGCTATGGAATGACGGTAAAGCATCCGTAAGTATGCAGAACTACGCTTGGCTTGTAAATAGTGGGCATAATGGGGTTAAATCTGTTAGTTCAAGCACGAAGACGATCGTTCATTTATCTAATGGCTACGACAATTCTTTATTCGTGTGGAATATTGGCGGCTTAATCAACAATGGTGCTAATTTTGATATTATTGGAATGTCTCTCTATCCAACCTCTTCTGATTGGTCAACAAAGGTGAATCAGACGATTAGTAATGCTAATAGCATGATATCGTTATATGGCAAACCAATTATGATTACTGAAATTGGGATGGACTACAATCAAGCGACAGCTGCCAAAAACTTCATTACCGATATCAAAACGAAAGTACGTAATATTTCAGGAAGTAAAGGATTAGGAGTCTTCTATTGGGAACCTCAAGCAACTCCGGGTTACAATAGTGGCTATAATAAAGGAGCATGGCAATCTAATATGAAGCCGACCATAGCACTGGATGGATTCTTAAACTAAACTTGATCTAATAGAGGCAAGCTACAATAGGTAGAACTTTGTAGCTTGCCTCTTGACTAATAGGAATTGATTTATTATAATTCATAACAATATGAAAAGGCTAAGAAAAGGATAAGGATACTTAAGGACGATTTTCAGAGAGGAAGACATTGGTGAGAGTCTTCTAATGCAGTCGAAGTATTTACCACCTTGGAGCAGTATAGGTGAATGTAAAGTAACTTATACCGTAGACGCTGCGATAAAGCGATCATGAGTCGATACAAGTATTCATTTGTGTCGAGAATATGGGTGGAACCACGAGTCTAACACACGCTCGTCCCTTTTATTAGGGATGCGTGTGTTTTTTATTTGTATATTTTTAAGGCTAAGAAAAGGATACGAATGCTTAAGGACGATTTTCAGAGAGGGAGACATTGGTGAGAGTCTTCTAATGCGGTCGAAGTATTTACCACCTTGGAGCAGTATAAGTGAATGTAGAGTAACTTATACCGTAGACGCTGCGATAAAGCGATCATAAGTCGATATACGGGAAAAGCGTATCGAGAATATGGGTGGAACCACGGGTCTAACACACGCTCGTCCCTGCTATTAGGGATACGTGTGTTTTTTGTTACACAATAATAAGATACTTGCTATTTACTTTTGATTTCTAGAAGTAGAAGGACTTGTCATCGCAAAATTAAGGAGTCGAGGTTAATGGAACACCACCCAATTTCAATTATGTTTCCGAATGGTCGAGAGCAACAGTATGAGAAAGGCATCAGTGCAATGCAAATTGCCCAATCAGTATCATCTACTTTGAAGAAAAATGCTGTTGTAGCAAAAGTGAACGATGAATTAGTAGATATGAATATGAGTATCGAACATTCATCTACTGTTAAATTTTATGATATCAATTCCGCTGAAGGGCTAGAAGTAATGCGTCATTCAGCAGCTCATGTATTGGCTCAAGCAGTAAAAAATTTGTACGGTAAGGTTAACTTTGGTGTCGGTCCAGTTATTGATCATGGTTTTTACTATGATATTGATGTATGTGAATCTATTTCGTTAGATCAATTAGAGCGTATCGAGAAAGAAATGAAACGAATTATTAATTCAAATTATGCAATGATGCGAGAAGAGATTTCTTATGAGCATGCATTGGAACTGTTTATAGATGATCCACTAAAGCTAGAGTTACTACGAGATATTCCAAACGACGATGTTATTTCGATCTACCGTCAAGATGATTATATTGATCTATGCAGAGGTCCTCATCTACCATCAACAGGTTATATTAAATCGTTCAAGTTAACTTCTGTATCAGGAGCATATTGGCGAGGAAATAGTGACAATAAAATGTTACAACGGATATATGGTGTTGCTTTTGAATCCAATCAGAAAATGAAAGACTATTTTCATCAGATGGAGGAGGCCCAAAAACGTAATCATCGCAAATTAGGGCAGGAGTTAGAGTTGTTTATGTTTTCTGAGGAAGCCCCAGGTATGCCTTTTTATTTGGCTAATGGTCAAATTATCCGTAATGAGCTAGAAGGATTTCTTCGTCAGTTACAACATTTGTATGACTATAAGGAAGTAAGAACGCCTTTGATGATGAATAAACGATTATGGGAACGTTCTGGGCATTGGGATCACTATAAAGATAATATGTATTTTACTGAAGTAGATAATCAACAATTTGCACTAAAACCGATGAATTGTCCAGGTCATATGTTAATTTTCAAGGAGAAGCTTCGTTCCTATCGAGATTTACCAATTCGAATGGCTGAGTTTGGTCAGGTTCACCGTCACGAATTTAGCGGTGCATTGAACGGATTGTTAAGAGTCCGTACATTCTGCCAAGATGATGCACATATATTTGTAAGAAAAGATCAGATTGAGCAAGAAATCGCATTAACATTGAAACTAATCAAGCATATGTATGATGTATTTGGGTTTGAATTTACAATAGAAGTTTCTACTCGACCTGAACAATATATGGGCAGCGATGAAGTATGGGATTATGCAGAGAAAGCTTTAATGAACGTCTTAGATGGCTTGAATTTCCCTTATACTATAAACGCTGGAGATGGGGCATTCTATGGACCCAAAATCGATATTCATATTAAAGATGCGATTGCTCGTAGTCATCAATGTGCTACAGTGCAACTTGATTTCCAAATGCCAGAGAAATTTGAATTGAACTACATGGATGAGCATAACGAAAAACAACGACCGGTAGTTATTCATCGTGCTGTATTTGGTTCTATAGATCGGTTCTTAGGTATTCTTATTGAACATTACGGAGGAGTATTTCCATTATGGTTAGCACCGATACAAGTTAAAATAGTCGCTGTATCGAACAATTTCCATTTGCCATATGCAGAACAAGTATATGATCAATTCAGAAAAGCCGGCGTCAGAATTGAGCTTGATACTCGCGAAGAGAAGTTAGGTTATAAGATACGTGACGCACAGTTAAAGAAAGTTCCTTATATCATTGTTGTTGGGGATGAAGAAATGCAACAAAATACTGTAAATGTTCGACAGTTTGGTGCTAAAAAGTCGTATTCCTATAGCGTCGAATCTTTACTACACATGTTCCAATCTGAAATTGATAGTAAATCACTTCCCATGTAGCAGATTTGGATTAGTTATATATGTGAATAACTGCTCTTTAAGGTGTCTACCTTGAAGGGCAGTTCTCATTTATAACGTTTATACACATGAAGTACACATGAACTCCTTATAATAACGATATGAAGAAAAACCGAGGTGGTACAATGTGAATGTAAATATACAATACTAATATACACGATAGAAGTTATGACTTGGAGTGAACGTCAATGAGACGAAAATTATTGTTGGTTGAAGACGATTTTCATATACGAGAGATTGTTGCGGATTACTTTAATGCCGAGCACTGGGATGTCATTGAAGCAGAGAATGGACTAATCGCGCTAGAAAAATTCGATGAATATACGATTGATCTTATTATACTTGATATTATGATACCAAAGCTTGATGGTTTCGGAGTTTGCCGTAGCATTCGAAGAGTTTCCGATGTACCAATTATTATGATTACAGCAAAGGCAGAAGATGATGACCAAGTGCTCGGTTATGAGTTAGGTGCAGATGAATATGTAACGAAACCATTCAGTCCTCGTGTATTAGTCGCTAGAGCAAATGCATTGTTGAAACGTACAGAGGGTACAGTAGGCAGTGAAGGTGAGGTGCTTAAGTTTGGTGAACTTACCATTCATCGTAATTCTCATGAGGTGAAGATAACAGAGGAAGTCGTTAATCTATCTCCAAAAGAGTACGAACTATTATTACTCTTAACAAAAAATAGTGGAAAAGTGTTATCTCGACTTTTTATTTTGAACACAGTTTGGGGCTATCACTATGAAGGTGATGATCGCGCGGTTGATACTCATATAAAAAAATTAAGAGCCAAACTAGGAGCTGAAGGACGATTCATTGTAACCGTCATTCGATCAGGCTATAAATTCGATCCGCTACTATGAGGAGACATTCGGTAGTATTCAAATTATTTATGATCACTTCGATTATGATTATTCTGTTGTTTGCAGTTGTAATGATTATGGAGAGTATGTTTTTCGAGAAGTTCTACCGCAATATGAAGTTTGCTGAAGTACAGAGGCAAACCTCTAATTTTGCAGAAGGTTATGAGCAAGGATCAACCGATCATACTAATGTATCGTATTTGCTAGGTCAGTATATGAATGAGTATGATGCCAGTATTGCAATATTAGACAGTCAGTTTCAGCTACGTGAATATGACCCTTATTATATTGTGATGCAAATTAAACAGAGAGCAATAACGATTATACTCCCCACGGAAGGAATGACTTACGATCAGCTTCCGATTGGGCTTCACATAGGTAATACGATAACGGTAGATGGGATTTACATGGATGAACAAAATAGCATTTTGCATCCTGTGCAATTGCTATCAGATGGGGGGCCTCTTGAACAGGGATTAGTACGAGAACAAGGGACCATTATCGAAATGCAAATACCAGAGCAACGATCGTATAATCCAATGTATCAGGATCTATTAGTGAAGCAGATACTTCAAGATTGGATGGTATCAGAAGAGTGGACTAATATTCAATGGGCAGATCGATTTCAAGTTACGACAGTGTGGAATGATCCATGGAGTGGTGTTGAATATGTGATTGCAATGCAGAAGGTAGCAGACGAGCAGAATTATGTGCTGCTTATGACATCGCTTCAACCTGTTGATGAAGCAGTCGAAATGATGAAAAAATATGTGCTTTATATATTCCCTATCATCATCATTGTTGTATTTATATTAGCGCTTATCTATTCGAATATAATTACAAAACCACTTGTAATGTTAAATAGGTTTGCAGGGCAACTAGCTAAGCTTCAATTCTCTGGAAAGTCACCACTAAGTAGCAAAGATGAATTCGGGCAGTTAGCTTCACGTTTAGTGGAACTTTCTACAAATCTTGATGCTACGTTAACTCAATTATCTGAACGAAATGAGCAATTACAAGTTGAAATGCAGGAAAAGCAGCGATCTGAACAATTGAGAAAAGAGTTAGTTGCTAATATATCACATGAATTGAAAACTCCGCTTGCAATTGTTAAAGCTTACGCGGAAGGGTTACAAGATGGCGTAGCCAAAGATAAGAGTGAAAGGTATCTAACCCAAATTGTTAATGAGAGCGATCGAATGAACGATTTGATTATCGATATGTTGGAGTTATCTAAATACGAAGTGAAAGCAATACAATTAGAACTTAGTACGTTCCATCTTGTTAAGCTTATTCATCAAGTAAGTCAATCGTTCTCTAAGCTTATGGATGAAAAAAACATAAGTCTAGTATTCGATCCCTCGCAGCATAATCGATATTTGGTGGAAGCTGATTATAAGCGGATTACGCAAGTGTTAATTAATCTAATGAGTAATGCTGTTCGTCATGCACCTGTAGGTAGCGATATATATATTAATTTGCAGCAACAAGATGATGGTAATGTCATTGTCAGTATTCATAATGAAGGCGAACATATTGCAGAGGATCAATTAATCAATATATGGGAGAAATTTTATCGTCTCGACCAAGCTCGAGATCGAATTGCAGGTGGCACGGGATTAGGTCTAGCGATAGTTAGTCATATTTTACAGTTACATCACAGTCAATATGGGGTAAGTAATACTAAGCAAGGGGTAGTATTCTACTTCTCATTAACAGAAAGCGAGTGAATTGAAATGAAAATTAGATATATTGTAATGACAACAGTTATTGTTGCGTTATTAAGTGGATGTGGTGAGCAGGCTAGTAATAACGTGAATCAGGGTAATAATAACGTTAATGCCCCAGTAACGACTGTAATTCCCGACAATGAAGGTGGAGCTAATGATGATGCTACTCCTATAACAACAGAGAAGCCAGATGGTACGAATGATAATCAAGTAGAACCTACTGAACCAACTACTACAGAAGCTAATAGTGATCAGATATTAATCATTATTGATCAGACAGAGAAACCGATTGAAGGCAATAGTTTTGATTTTTCTGTACAAAAGTTACCTGAAGGTTATAGGTTATCGTCAATGAAATGGAGTTCGCCATCTGCTGAAGTAGTGAATACACTTCAAGAAGCGATCGAACACGGTGGCAATGGTGAAGATGGATTCTATATTAGTGGTAATGGTCAATTTATGGGGTTCTTTTACGAGGATTCGTTGAAGGGTGAGGAGGGGACAGTTTCTTTCACCTTTACGAATGATACTGGTCAGACATTAACTTGGGAAAAAATAATTACGCTGTATTAAGCTGAAGCTATAAAATGGCATATTTGAATATTTACTTTCACACATCATACATTCAAAGAAGTGTATCGTGTGCCATTATGCTTTGATGTTACTTTTCATTGTTACTTAAGTCGTTTATATTGAAAACGGGCTCAACAGTAGAACCTTTTTCAAAGTTAAAAGTAAGTAAGATGTATAAATATCAATTCGGAATGAGAAGGATAATATTGGCTAGCTCTAAGCTAGCTCATACTATCCTTCTCTATTTATTAATAAGGAGCTTATAACGATGAAACTAATAATACTCCCACAAACTTTCTACAGCCAGAGTACATTAGAGTTAGCACAAAACTTGCTAGGTCAGCTTCTAGTAAAGGAAACAGCTGAAGGTGTAACTGCTGGCTATATAGTTGAAACCGAAGGTTATCTTGGACCAAAAGATCAAGCAGCACATGGGTTTAAAAATCGTGTAACGGCGCGGACGGAAATTTTATTTGCCGAAGCGGGGCATGTATATACTCATACGATGCATCGTCATTGCTTAGTGAATGTAGTGAGTGGTGATGTTGATATTCCTGAGTCTGTTCTTATCCGAGCGGTAGAACCAGTTCTAGGTATTCCGTTAATGAGGCAACGACGTGGTGAAGATAAGAGGGAGCGGGATCTAACGAATGGTCCAGGAAAGCTATGTCAAGCCCTTGGCATTACAATGGACGATTACGGCAAACAATTTACACAATCTCCGATATATATTGCCAAAGGAATTACGTATGAGCAAATCTCTTCTAGCCCACGAATTGGAATAGATAATAGTGGAGAAGCGAAGGATTATCCGTGGCGATTTTATGTTGAAGGCAATGAATACGTTTCTAAGCGCTAGTGAGTTGCATGACATATGCAGCTCATACGATGTGGAATAGGAAAAAGTTACTTAGTTTTTATCATGCTCTGTTAATCTTGATCCAAAAATAATATAAGTGTACTTTTATCTTATTTTTCCATCAACTTAATGTCATAAATAAGAAGCTGAAACGCTGAAAAAGTAATTATAGGTAAAGCGTAATAAGCAATTACAAGCGTTATACCTTCCAATTTACCTGAAGAAACTAAACTAAGTGCAGTTGCCTCCATAATCAGTGTTATCATTAAGGCTAAAGCGATACTAAGTATTATTTTTAAACCTTTTCTTTTAGAGTTTCCTTCCCAAAAACATGCAATACTAATCAGTATTAAGATGGTTATTAAAATAAACTCCATATTTCGCCTCCGTATTAGCGTTCTTCTAAAAGTAACCTACGCCGTTAGTTGTACAAGAAACGATGTTTATATCGTGAAGTTAGATAACCTAAGTATATCATGAGTTTCCATATTTTATAGTAAATTCACTGTGATAATCTAATCATTTATAGTGACTTCATTCCAATTCATTGAATTTCTACACTGTAGCGGAGAGAATTAATCGCTAGTGGAAAAGCAATAGCGGTCGTTTTTGTCCTCGGATTTATTCCGCTATGACCATTACAATAAATCCGAGGACAACGGCGATTGGAACAGCGAATAAATCTTGGAGCGGGCTCCGATTGGAACGGCGAATAAATCTCGGAGTGGGCTCCGATTGGAACAGCGAATAAATCTCGGAGCGGACACATTCGTTCTATCGATTGTAAAGTTAAAAAGTTGGCTTCTTTTATTAAAAGTGATAAAGTAAAAATAACTAAACTTAATATGAGGTGTATGGACATTGACTTATAATTTTGATGAATTAATTGACCGACGCAATACTCGCTCTTATAAATGGGATCAAGTTGGACCTTTGTTCGGTGATACTTCGATTCTTCCGCTGTGGGTCGCAGATATGGATTTCTATAGCCCTCCTGCAGTTCAAAAAGTGCTTCAGCAACGTACGGATATTGGTATATATGGTTACTCAATTAAAAACAAACAATATTTCGAAGCAATTACGAATTGGTTCCAGCGCAGACATCATTGGACTATACAACCAAGTTGGATCGTAGATGTTCCAAGTGTGGTAACTACGCTTAGCTTATCAGTAGATCTTTATACGAAACCTGGCGATGCTGTAGTATTACAATCTCCAGTTTATTATCCGTTCTATGATGTCATTGAGGGTAATAATCGTAAGGTAGCTCGTAATCCATTACGTATTGAAGACGGCCGTTATGAGATGGACTTTGAAAACTTAGAACAATTGTTCAAAGATGGCGCCAAATTAATGTTGCTATGTAATCCACATAACCCAGGTGGTCGTGTATGGGAACGTTCGGAGTTAGAAAAACTAGCTAAGTTAGCTATTCAATATGGTGTTATTGTTGTGTCTGATGAAATTCATTGTGATCTAACATTTGAAGGTCATCCGCATACGCCATTTGCTTCTCTATCTCAAGAAGCGGCGAATATTACAATTACGGCACTTGCTGCTACAAAAACATTCAACATTCCAGGATTACATACTTCATTCGCAGTAATTTCTAATGCGGAGTTACGTGAAGTTTTTGATAAACGTGTAAAAGTATTAAGCATTCATATGGCTAATCACTTTGCTCAGGATGCTGTTCAGGCAGCCTATAACGAAGGCGAGCAATGGTTAGATGAATTGATCGTCTACGTGAAAGCTAATCTAGATTATGCGCTTGAATATCTTGCAGAGCATGCACCCAACATTAAACCGTTGGAATCACAGGGGACTTATCTGTTGTGGCTAGATTGCAGAGCCATTAGCGAGGATCCTGCCGTACTGAAAGAGCTTATGTATAAGAAAGCTAAAGTAGCTTTTAATGAAGGTTCTACGTACGGTGTAGAAGGTGCAGGGTGGTTACGAGTTAACCTAGCTTGTCCTCGTTCGATTCTCGAGCAAGCGTTGAAACAATTCGTAGACGCGATTAATAACAAAAGCTAGTCATCATTATAGCCACTGTTCATCGTTGATGAGCAGTGGCTATTTGTTTGTTTTAAGGAAGTCATACATGATGACATAACAAAAAAGCTGATTATAAAATAGAGTTATCTATTTTATAATCAGCCAATACGTTTACTAGAAATTAGTGTTCAGTCTCTTCATAATCATTGGATGCTTTCAATACATCAAACAGTTTGAATAGTAAGCTTAATACGATTGCAACTACAGTAGCTAGTGACATACCAGTTAGTGAAGAGCTACCTAGAGGCACTGCTACACCACTTAACCCAACTACTAATACGACAGTTGTTAAAAATAGATTTGTTGGTTTGCTATAATCTACTTTAGATTCAACAAGCATTCTGAAACCAGATGCTGCAATAACTCCAAATAGAAGTAAAGACACGCCTCCCATAACCGCAGGAGGAATATTAGAAATTAGCCATGAAAATTTACCCAAGAAGGACAGTGCAATTGCAATAATTGCTGCTAGTCCTATTACGAACGTTGAGTATACACGTGTTATTGCTAATACGCCGATATTTTCACCGTATGTTGTATTTGGTGTAGATCCAAAGAATCCAGAAAGAATTGTGGAAATACCATTACCAAGCATAGAACGGTGTAGTCCAGGATCTTTGGAAAGATCTTTCCCAACAATGTTACTTGTTACAACTAAGTGACCAATATGCTCAGCAATAACAACTAGTGCTGCAAATGCAATTGGAATAATAGAAGCTAAGTGGAATTGAGGGAATGTTAACGTCGGACCTTTAAAGAATGAAACATCAGCTATACCTGCGAAACTCGTCATTTTCATAATGATTGCAAGTACGTAACCAAATATAATACCGAAAAGAATTGGGATGATACGCATGAAGCCACGGAATAGTACAGATCCAAGCACTGTAACTAATAATGTAGCTGTTGATAATAGTACAGTCTTACCATCCATTGTCCATCCTTCTGAACCATCACTGATCCAACCAGCCATTCCAGCAGCAACTGGAATTAACTCAAGACCAATAATAGCAATAATTGCGCCCATCGCTGCTGGCGGGAAAACAACATCAATCCATGAAGTCCCTGCTGCTTGAATGACGAATGCTACGATTGTGAAAATAATACCAACAACGATGAACCCACCAAGAGCCGTTGCATAGCTACCGCCATTGATTTGATTAATAACCGCAGTTACTGGAGCGAGAAACGCAAAGCTTGAACCAAGATATGCGGGAATTTTTCCTTTAGTGATCAATATGTACAATAGTGTACCGATACCATTCATTAGCAAGCAGATCGCAGGATCTACTTCTAAAATCGTAGGTACCAATACTGTTGAACCGAACATTGCAAATAGATGTTGTAGACCAAGCATAAGTGACATCGGCACTGGTGGTCTTTCGTTAACACCAATTGATTTGCGCATGATTATTGCTCCTTTAATATATAGTAATTTCTTTGTAGATTTTATACGAATTCGACTAATTCTGACAAGGGGCATGTAAGCTATTATTTACAAAATAATTATATTAATGTACGTCTTATACCCTTTATTATTAGTAGAATGACAGAGATAAGGATAAAGATGCAGTGATTTATAACTTCAATTGTATGTATTTGTATTATTCCGCATCATCGTGAACTAATTTGCGTGACGATATTTCAATCGTATACAATAGAGAGGTGATCGAAGTTACACTTTTAGTTAATAACGCAAAGTGAAGCCAAGCGGCACAGGTGAGGAGAAAATAGATGAACAACTATCAGCTGATCTCTAATCAAGTGGAACAATTTAAGAAATTGCGCGATGAGGTTACACGAGTCATGATGATGTACCAATTCGCCCTAACAGAATTAGAAACCAAAATTGAAATCTTGAAAGAAGAATATCAACTTCTACATGATTATAATCCTATTGAGCATACGAAATCTCGTGTCAAATCATTCGAAAGTATTATTGGTAAAATTCAAAGAAAAAATTTGCCGTTTTCTATTAATAGCATTCGCAATGAAATTAAGGATGTAGCGGGTATTCGTATTACTTGCTCTTTCATTTCTGATATTTATCGTGTGCAAGAGATGTTGCAGAAACATTTTGATGTAGAAATTTACGAGATGAAAGATTATATATCCGATCCTAAGCCTAACGGATATCGTAGTCTACATCTTATCGCGGGAGTGCCTGTCGTAATGACGACTGGGCGTGAAATCGTATGTGTAGAAATTCAGATTCGTACCATTGCGATGGATTTTTGGGCAAGTCTAGAACATAAGATTTTCTATAAATACGATCAAGCAGTTCCTACCAAACTTACATTGGAATTAAAGCAAGCTGCAGATGCTGCCAATAATTTGGATGAACAGATGGAACGATTACATCACGAAATTACGATTATTAAAGAAAATCAAGATAACGATGATAATGATGAATTTACTAGACTTTTGCTTAATCAAGTAAGCAAGTCACAGTTAAAACTTCCTAATATTTTTGAACAAGCAATAATAGAATTACCAACTGTTACAGAAATGACTGAAGAAAGTGTTCATGAAGAAAAAGGCGAATAATGTATAATTTTCGCTTCTTTTAGCGAATTTCTATGTAACTTTCATAGACAGATTGCTGAAAATTTAGTAGGATAATAGGCATATCATAGCATCTCATGTGCTAATCATAGGGGTTGAAGGTTATGTTGCCACTTGGATCTAAAGTCGTTTTTATAGAGGATCAATTTGAACAGAAGCTTCCTATAGGTGAGTATGGGTACATCATTGCATATGATCGTAATGCAGATAATGTGTTTGATTATGTCGTTCGTGTACCTGCCCTCAATCGCAATTTTGCTGTTCCTGATGAAGATATTGAACTTGAAGAGGAAATTCTTAAGCAGGAAGCAGAGGAAATTGAGAAGGAAGCTTTAATTGATTATGCACTTGCTACACATAACGAGCAATTATTTTATAATATTATGAATGGCGTAGCTGAGGAAGTTGAAGAAGAGAGTGAACCTAAGATTGTATCGGGTGAAGACTTTATTCGCCAAATTAATCTGAAGGCGTGGATCTAACGAGAATGAGACATGTGAATGAGAATTCGCGATGTCTCATTTTTCTGTTGTCATTGCTATAATTGTGTCAGGCAGGATATAATAATATGAATGAGAGTACATAGAATTATGCTTCCGATGTACTTTTCATTTGCTGAGAAGTTACACTAAGAAGCTCAGAAAAGTTTAAGCCTCATGCTTCCGATGTACTTTTCGTTTACTGAGAAGTTACACACGAGAGCTTAGAAAAGTTTAAGGAGAGTATTGTTAATGAGTATAACGTTAAAAGATGTTGACCATGTAGCTAACCTTGCACGCTTGGAGCTATCTGATGCTGAAAAAACTCAGTTTACAGATCAGCTTAATGCTATTTTGAAGTATGCCGAGAAACTTAATGAGTTGGACACAGAAAATGTAGAGCCTACAAGTCATGTGTTTGAACTTGTAAATGTAATGCGTGAAGATGTACAGAAGGAATCCTTGCCGATTGAGAAGGTACTTCTTAATGCACCTGACGAAGAAGATGATCAAATTAAAGTACCTGCGGTACTTGAATAATTTAGAGAGATTGAAGGGAGGAACTACTGTTGTCACCTTTTGAATTAAGCATCCAAGAAGTTGGAGCAAAGCTGAAAAATAAAGAGCTTTCTGTTACAGAATTAGTCGATGCATCATACCATCGAATTGCTGAGACAGATGAAAGCATTAAAGCATTTATTACATTGAATGAGGACGCTGCTCGTAAGCAAGCATCTCTACTAGACGAGAAGCTAATAAATGGACAAGCAGAAGGCGCTTTGTTCGGTTTGCCTGCGGGTATTAAAGATAATATCGTTACTGAAGGTTTGCTAACAACATGTGCTAGCCAATTTTTAAGTAATTATAATCCAATCTATGACGCTACTGTAACGCGTAAGCTACGTGATGCAGGTGCTGTTACAATTGGTAAATTAAACATGGACGAATTTGCTATGGGTGGTTCCAATGAGAACTCTAGCTATTTCCCAACACGTAACCCTTGGAATACTGATTATGTTCCTGGTGGTTCAAGTGGTGGTTCTGCCGCGGCTGTTGCAGCAGGTCAAGTATATTTCTCACTAGGTTCTGATACAGGTGGATCGATTCGCCAACCAGCTGCATATTGCGGCATCGTTGGTTTGAAACCTACATATGGTCTAGTTTCACGCTTTGGTCTAGTTGCCTTTGCGTCATCTCTTGATCAGATTGGGCCACTTACGAAAAATGTTGAAGACGCAGCTCATGTGCTTCAAGCTATTGCAGGTCATGATCCGAAAGAATCTACATCTGCTAATGTAGCGATTCCGAATTATGCGGATGCACTTACTGGTGATGTTAAGGGTCTTCGTATTGCAGTACCTAAAGAATATTTAGGTGAAGGTATTGATCCACGTGTGAAAGAAGCAGTTATGAATGCTTTGAAAACATATGAATCGCTCGGTGCTACTTGGGAAGAAGTTTCATTACCACATACGGAGTATGCTATTGCAACTTATTACTTACTTGCTTCATCTGAAGCATCATCTAACCTTGCGCGTTTTGATGGAGTTCGTTATGGAGTTCGTGCGGAAAACCCAGAAAACCTAATCGATCTATATCGTAAATCTCGTAGTCAAGGATTTGGTTCTGAAGTTAAGCGTCGTATTATGTTAGGTACGTATGCATTAAGTTCTGGTTACTATGATGCGTATTATTTGAAAGCACAAAAAGTACGTACATTGATTAAACAAGACTTTGATCAAGTATTTGAGAAATATGATCTTGTTATTGGACCTACTGCTCCTACTCCTGCATTCCGCATTGGTGAGCAAGTTGGTGATCCATTAACAATGTATCTTAATGATATTTGTACAATTCCAGTTTCTCTAGCTGGTGTTCCGGCAATTAGTGTGCCATGTGGACAAGTAGATGGTATGCCTATCGGTATGCAAATTATCGGTAAAGCATTTGATGAATCCACAGTATTGCGAGCAGCTCATGCATTTGAGGCTAATACTGAATTCCATAAGCAGCGCCCACAGCTATAATTTGTGCGTGATTACGAAAGGAAGATTAATATGACTACCAATAAATACGAGACGGTCGTAGGTTTGGAAGTACACGTTGAGCTGCATACGAATAGTAAAATTTTCTGTGGCTGTTCAACTGCTTTCGGCGCACCGGCTAACTCTCATACATGTCCAGTTTGCTTAGGTCACCCAGGAGTACTGCCTGTGTTGAACCATCAAGCTGTTGAATACGCAATGAAAGCGTCAATGGCATTGAACTGTCAAATCGCTGATATTAGCAAATTCGATCGTAAAAACTATTTCTACCCCGATTCACCAAAAGCATATCAGATTTCACAATTTGATCAACCTATTGGCGAGCATGGATATATTGATATTGAAGTTAATGGTGAAACGAAACGTATTGGTATTACTCGTGTGCATCTTGAGGAAGATGCAGGTAAACTAACTCATATTGATGGTGGTTATGCATCTCTAGTCGATTTCAACCGTGTAGGTACACCACTAATCGAGATCGTATCTGAACCGGATATTCGTTCACCAGAAGAAGCAAAAGCTTATCTTGAAAAAATTCGCACCATCATGCAGTATTGCGATGTTTCTGATGTGAAGATGGAAGAAGGAAGCCTACGTTGTGATGCTAATATTAGCTTACGTCCGTATGGTCAAGCGGAGTTTGGTACCCGTGCAGAATTGAAGAACATGAACTCATTCCGTGGTGTTCAACGTGGTTTAGAATACGAGCAAATTCGTCAAGCCGAAATTCTTGATGAAGGTGGCGTTGTTATTCAAGAAACACGTCGTTTTGATGATGCCGCAGGTAAATCATTCTCCATGCGTGGTAAAGAAGAAGCGCATGATTATCGTTACTTCCCAGACCCAGATCTTGTGAAGCTTAACATTAGTCAAGAATGGAAAGATGCGATTCGTGCAACGATACCTGAACTTCCAGATGCACGTAAAGCTCGCTATACTACGCAATATGATCTTTCTGATTACGATGCTGAAGTCATTACTTCATCCAAAAAGGTAGCAGATCTATTTGAAGAAAGTCTTTCGTATACCAAGGATGCTAAAGGTGCAGCAAACTGGATTATGGGTGATCTTCTAGGGTATTTGAACAGTAATAATAAAGAGCTATCGGATATTTCGCTTACAGGTCAAGGTCTAGGGGAAATGCTAGGTCTGCTTGAAAAAGGAACGATTAACGGTAAAATCGCAAAATCGGTATTCAAAACAATGATCGAGACTGGTAAACTTCCAGGGCAGATCGTTGAGGAGCAAGGTCTTGTTCAAATCAGTGATGAAGGTGCATTGCTTGCTATTGTTGATGCTGTACTTGAACGTAATCCTCAATCTATTGAAGACTATCGTGCAGGTAAAGAGAAAGCAATTGGCTTCTTAGTTGGTCAATTGATGAAAGAAACAAAAGGTAAAGCAAACCCTGCATTAGTTAACAAATTACTTATTGAGAGATTGAAATCTCAGTAAAATTATTATTACATTTGCATAGAATATCAATATATTGCTGCGTGGTTTCAAGCTATGAAATCACGCAGTATCTGTATACAGTCATTTTTACTTATTAATAAAGGAAGTGCATATATGCTGTTAGCAGCAGTTGGGAATCCTTGGTATATAGATGAGATTGAAATATTGATTCGTCTTTCCATAGCATTAGTACTAGGTGGAATTATCGGGTTTGAGCGTGAACAATCTAATCATGCAGCTGGTTTTAGGACTAATATATTAGTTTGTGTAGGGGCATGTTTGTTGATGCTGTTATCTATTTATGGGTTTTCTGATTTCGTAAATGAAATTAATGTACGTGTTGATCCAGCGCGACTTGCCGCTGCGGTCATTACGGGAGTAGGTTTCCTTGGAGCTGGAACGATTCTTTATACAGGTAAGAAAATATCTGGACTAACGACTGCAGCATCTTTGTGGGTTGTCGCAGCGATAGGGTTAGCTGTAGGGGCGGGATTCTATTTTGCTTCAATTGCAGTGATGATTTTAGTTGTTTTAACACTTTGGTTGTTTAATAAATTAGAAGCACGTTTTATTCGTAACAAACAAGAATATTTAGTTAATATGACATGTAGTGATCAAGCTGTATTATTATTGCATACGCAACAGACGTTAGACGAGCATCATGCTACTCTCAATAAAATGACCATTGAAGATATGCCTACATTCGATACACATACTGGAGAAAGAATTAATGGAGAGCGACAAATTAAAGTCTCACTTCATATTCACATATCTCGAAAACACAAGGAAAATATTGTGTCACTCATTAGTGATTTGAAGCAAGTGGAGGGTGTTCGTTGGATCGGTTACGAGTAGGAGATAGAAAAAGTGGGATAATAGCGGGCCTGGCAATGTTGTTGCCGGGCTTAGGTCATTATTATCGAGGTGTTTTCGATAAGGCATTATTTATTGTGAGTAGCTTTCTATTTCATATCGCGCTGGCATATACATTGTTACATGTGTTTGTTATTGAACAGCCATTAACGATCGCTTTTTTAATATTTAGCTTGCCTTATCATTATTTTTATGCGATCTTCAACGGTTTACAAACGATGGATGATGAATATTATTATCGGAAATCATGGATCAAAATGGGTTTTTCATTAATATTATTAGTGCTAACTGTTGTTCTATTGGTACCTTTAAGTAATACGTATGCATTTAAATTACAAATTATCTATCACTATCCGATGTTTGTATTGCTAAGTATTGTAATGTATACAGTAACACATCTGAAACGAAAACGAAGTGCTCATATTCTCGTTGCAAGAATTACTGTAGCTGCATTATTAACATTATTAGCAGTTCTACTTTGGTTACAACCGGTGGCGCCGATACAATGGGTACAATGGGGCTATATTACGCCTATCGTGTTTCTGCTAGAACTTATCGCTTTAGGAATATATCTCTATTGGTTTAATAGAAGAGCAACATTTAGACCGGATTATTGGGGTGTGTTCGTTGTTATTATATTAAGTGCTTCAACTTATTTCGTCATGCAATATAGTGATTATCCAACTAAAATATTGCAGAGTTTTCATGCTCCTGCCGCAAATAAAGAACAGTTGGATGTATCGGAGGGATTTCGCTATGAGTTGGCTCCGATTAAACTTCCAATAGATGCTTCAGGAAAAATTCAATTTAGAAGTCTTAATGGTTACGTTGAAATTATTCGTGATGATGTAACTGAACTGACGCTATATCCGATTCTATATGTGAATACTGAAGATGAAGAGCAAGCATTGGAAGTGAAGCAACAAAGCTATATTGATGTTAATTTTGACAATGGAATATTGATGCAATCCCAGCTACCCTTATATAATATGAATCGTTATCCACGTATGGATGTGAAAATAGTTATTCCTAATAATTATGAGCTTACTGAAGGTATGAGTATTAAGTTAGAACATGGTGCATTACATATTAAAGGAATTACGGTTCTGGATAAGCTTCACATTGAGAGCAATAGTGCAGCGATTAATGCCTATGATATAACTGGAAATGTAGAAGTAAGCAGTAAACAAGGTAATATATTTATGAAAAATGTAAATGGTAGTGTTATTGTACAAAGCAAGAAAGGGATTGTTACACTTATTAATCCACTTGATGATGTACAAGCAACAGCGCTAAATGGTTCTTTACATGTCATTACTAATAAAGTATCAGGGGATTGGACCTTAACAGCAACGGTAGGGAATATCGTTGTAAAATTGCCTAAAAAAGCTCATTACTTGTTGGGGGCTAAGGTATCTTTTGGGAAAATATCGAGTACTCCAATAATGGAAGAAAATACGAAGCATTACGAAACCACTGTGGGTGCTGCAATTTATACGATATCCATGTATGCTTCCAATTATATTCTTATAGAGTAATAAGAGCATTGATTATGCCGATTCATTGACAAATCTCAAAATATAAACGTACAATGGTAGTAATGAAATTATAAGGGAAGGCGTGAGGGGAATGATTACAAACGTGCAATTAGCTTTAGAACAATTGAAAACTAATGGCGTTCGAATGACCCCGCAGCGACACGCGATATTAAGTTTTCTGATGGATACGCATTCGCATCCTACTGCTGATGATATATACAAGGCTTTATCACCTACTTATCCTAGCATGAGCGTTGCAACTATTTATAACAATTTACGTCTATTCGTAGAAGCAGGATTAATACGTGAACTAACTTATGGCGATGATTCTAGTCGTTTCGATGCGGATTTATCAGATCACTATCATGCAATTTGCAAATGTTGCGGGTCAATCGTAGATTTTGTCCATCCTCCATTACTTGATGTGGAGCGTGCAGCTTCTGCAAGTACGGGTTTTACTGTTCAAGGACATAGGATGGAAATATATGGACTTTGTCAAAAATGTAGTAGTACTCAACTTAAGTATTAAATTCATCTGACGTGCAGATCAGCGATTCATCGCTCTTGTGCACGTTTTTAATTTGGGGGGAGTTCAAAAAGCGGACTTTGATAACGATGATTGGCTGACGTAGCTTGATCGGCATCGAATATGAAGCCAACTTGGGAAGTCCGGTACGCATGTACCAAACACGTACATTTGCGTTTCCTCCTCCCACAAGTAGCGCTCCATCTTCTTGGTTCTGAAATCCCACTTATTGAACTTTTATTGAAAGGTTTTTCGGTTAATGCTTTCTAAGTACTTTTCTCATAAGAAAGTAATATAGGGGGAACGAAAAGTTGTAGCAAATGAAAAGTTTGGTTTATGCTTTCGATGTAACTTTTCATTCACAAAGAAGTTATATCAAGAAGTAAATGAAAAGTTTGGTTTATGCTTTCGATGTAACTTTTCATTCACAAAGAAGTTATATCAAGAAGTAAATGAAAAGTTTTAAGGAGCGAAGAAAATTGGAACCTAGACAATTTAATTATGTAAATAAGCGAAGAGGTTTTCGTTTTAATAGTGTTATATGGCTGGTTTTCTTTATTGCAATAGTTGCAACATGTTGGATTGGTTATGTTAAGCTTGTTCCATCGTTTGAACAAAACAATATATCTTATGAGTTTGAGCACCCGATCTATTATGATGGTAATCTCCAAGCTTCTGGTGCTGTTATTGTAGATGAACATGTGAAGCTACCATTACCATTACTAGAAACGATATTAATAGACTCTCCAATATACTACGAAGAAGAAAGCAATACTTTGGTATTAACTACAGTTGATAAAGTATTGCGATTTGAAACGGAATCACTAAATGCTTTATTGAATGAGAAATCATATGAATTAACTTTAACGGCAGAAGTCGTTGACGATACAGTGTATATCCCCTCTGAAATCATAGAACAATTATATGATTTGCATATTGAATTCTCAAAATCAACAGGAATTGTAATGGTCTATAAAGGTAATGCTTCTGTAGATACAGTTACTGTTTCCAATGAGAAAGGTAGTCATCTACGGGAATCAGCTACGATTAAAAGCCCATATTACAAAGTGATAGAATCAGGACAACAAGTAATGGTATGGGAAAAACTAGAAGATTGGATTCGCGTTCAAACATTAGATGGTGTTGAAGGGTATATTAAAACTGCTCATGTTACACAAAACTCACCAATAGTTTATCAAAGTAATATAGATGAGTACAAAGGGCTGGATCATGATTTATCAGGTCAGAAAATTAATTTGACGTGGGAAGCTATTTACAATAGGCAGCCTAAATATGCAGATATGCCTGCAATGGAAGGTCTTAATGTAGTAAGTCCGACGTGGTTTGAACTTGTTGATGATACTGGAAAAATCCAAGGTAAAGCTACTCATGAATATATAGAATGGGCACACTCTCGTGGATATCAAATCTGGGCGCTATTCAGTAATGGATTTGAACCTGATCAGACGAGTGAAGTTCTTGCTAGTGCTGAAAAGAGATTTTTCATGATACAGCAATTACTTGCATTTGCCGAGCTATATCAACTGGAAGGAATTAATATTGATTTTGAAAATGTATATACGAAAGACAAAGAAAATCTTGTGCAATTTGTTAAGGAGTTAACTCCTATTATGCATGAGCAAGGGCTAGTTGTCTCCATAGATGTTACACCTAAGTCTTCGAGTGAAATGTGGTCAGTATTTCTAGATCGCGCGGCACTAGGTAAAATCGTCGATTACATGATTGTTATGGCATATGACGAACATTGGGCAGCGAGTCCAAAGTCTGGCTCAGTGGCTTCTCTTCCTTGGGTTGAGAATTCTATTACTCGAATTCTCGAAGAAGATGGAGTGCCTCCTGAAAAGCTAATTTTAGCAATGCCACTATATACAAGAATATGGTCTGAGGCTACGCAGGAAGATGGTTCTGTGAAAGTGAGTTCAAAAGCAGTTGGGATGATTCGTACCGATGAGATTATCGCAGAGAATAAATTGGAACCGAAGTTAGATGAAGCAAGTGGACAACATTATGTTGAGTACGTTGAAGAAGGTATTAAGCAACGTATATGGTTAGAGGATGAACTTTCGATTGCTAGTCGAGTTAATCTTGTGCATAAATATAATCTTGCTGGAGTCGCAACATGGGCGAGGTCGTTCCAGAAGCCTACTATTTGGCCGGTCATACAAGAGACTTTGATAACGAAGTGAATCGGATAACGTAATAGGCATCAATATGAAGCGAATATGGGGAGTCTAGCATAAGTTTCCGTTGTATCTTTACAGAAACATTTTAGATACGCATGTGCCAAACATGTACATTTGCGTTTCCACCTTCTGCGAGTAGCGTACCATCTTCTTGACTTGCGAAAGCCAGTTTTTTGAACCATCATTTTAGAAGGGAAAGTTATATACAAGAAACAAAGGGCTAGTCAGATTACTGACTAGCCCTTTGCTATAGTTATGTATACTGTTGTTATATAGAACGATGACTAATCTTTTGGTTACGTACTAGCTTTCTCATTTGTAGTGTCGGCAGGGAGGTCCGAAACATTTGTAGTAGCAACCTCAGGATCAAGTGTCAGAATTGTTTTACAGAACATGCAACGATCTGTTTTTCCTAACATTTTTGTTTGTCTATGGCATTCAGGACATTCTAGCATTGTTGCGCTCGTAGACATCATTCCAGCCCAGAAGTAGATTGCGACACTGACTAGTAATGCGATTAAACCGATAACTAAGAAAAAGGCAGCGATAATTTTGCCTACATTTCCAAAAAGTAATATTCCACCTGTGCCGAGAATCATTACACCCATACCTACAAGTGTGAAAATCATACCCCATAATCGAAACTCATTGATTTTTGCTGATTTGAAAAAGATACTTTTCATTGTGTAATTCCTTCCTCGTATAATGGCTTCAATAAAGAACTGCTTTCAATTAATAAATCTTTTCATGACAAAACATTTCAAAATAAAGCAGGAATCAACATGTAATTGTCGAACAAATCTAGTGTCTGCAATTTCATATTATATCGTATCTTCATACGATTAGCTATACGGAGGCAGTAGTGGAAACTATAAAAAAACAATTACTTGAACTTTACGCATTTAGAGAAGATGTACAAGGATTAGTTCTTATGCATAATATGGAAAGATTCCCGTTCCACACAAATGAATATGTATATTATCTGCTTGTAGTTTCAACAAGCGAGAATGTTGTTCGTAAAGTTGAGCACTTAGAAATCAATCGTGAGAGAGTTTTTGTTAGATCGGTACATATTCGCGAATTAGAAAGTTCTAGTGCTACACAGAATCGTTACAACTTGATGGATTGGTTAATGTCAGGAGAAATCATTGCGGACAGTGAACAATATTTAGATAAGCTGAAGCAACAGATTATTAAGTTTCCTAATAAGCTGCGCGATCAAAGGAAGCTTTGTGAATTTAGTGGATACCTTGAAACATTATTTCAAGCGAAACGAAACTTGTCTGTTGGTAATGTATTAGATGCTTATAGTCAAATTCTAATCTCTATACATCATTGGGCAAATATTGTGCTTATTGAAGAAGGGATTCATCCAGAACTTACAGTATGGAAACAGATTCGAAAAGTGCATCCAGGTGTATATAAGTTATATGAAGAATTAATTGCAAGTCCAGAAACCATTGAACAACGTGTTGAACTAGTTATGCTTGCTTGTGAATTTTCGGTTATGAGTAAGATGAAAATATGTTGTAAGTATCTCCTTGATATTATGAATGAAAAAGAGGAGCCATGGAGTATAAGTGAGTTACAGCAGCATCCTCAGCTACAATATATAGTAGATGATATTACATTAGTTGTTCAAAAGCTTGTTCAAGGGCATCATCTAAGAGAAGTAGGTATTCTCAATAATGATATACAAGATAATGTAATAGAACTGCAATATGTACTGAATAATTAGTATAAAGGGTGTTAAACGTTTGATTAACACCCTTTATATAGAAGATACTATCAAAATATAGTGTATAAATTGAATTAATTATAATTATTAATATTTTATTTTGAAAAAGTGTTGACTATTGTAATGATTATATGATAAATTACTACTTGTCGCTTCGAGCGGTGCAAAAGAAAAGTTGAAAACAAATTAACTTTTTCAAAAAAACACTTGCAATGAGATGGACACTTATGATATATTATTCCTTGTCGCCGCGAGAGATTGGGCGATTGAGAGTAAAGGAAATGATTGATTCCGATCAGTTAAACTGGGAAGAAACGTCATCATATATCTAACCTTGATCTTTGAAAACTGAACAACGAGTAAGAACTGCCATTAACATTTTCACCCCGTGAAAATGTTAATAAAAAGCGAAACAAAATGAGCAAGTCAAACACTTTAATGGAGAGTTTGATCCTG